>MDTC01200057.1_pt1 | contig 12714 bp, 15 predicted proteins | sample 811181 | NCBI WGS metagenome assembly MDTC01 (sample SAMN05326644, study PRJNA326480) | marine metagenome | isolation source: seawater | place: Pacific Ocean: North | collected 2011 | reverse complement strand
TCAACTAAAGCAAATAACATATATAGTACGGCCATGGGTGTGGACACTACCGCATCTGGTTATGCTAGTACATCCATGGGAAGGAATACTGTTGCATCTGGTCGTTCTGCTACGGCAATGGGAGAATATAATAAAATAGATTCTGCATCTTTATTTGTTGTAGGAAACGGCACGGGAAGTAACAGAAATAATGCATTTGAAGTAAAATATGATGGTATTATAATAGGTAATGCAAATAATATGTCAGTAAATAATAGAAATTTATTAGATATAATAAATAGTTTAACAAAACGAATACACGATTTAGAAACATATACTAGTCCAATGAAATCATGTAACTGTAGTGTCGGACTTTTACAGTGTGATAATGTGTCTGATGTAGTAAACAGTTATAAAACATTGAATCAATGTAATATAAAAAATAACTAGATGTAAAAAAACATATTATATAAATTGTTCTATTTTTATAAAATGCCTAAACAAACGACAATGCCTGGACAAACATTTAAAAAGAAAAACATGATGTATTATAGTTTTAATGGACATCATGCATTCCATCGTGCAGTAAAACGTGGAAAAAACTCTCCATGTTGGACAGGATATCATCGTGTAAAAGGAACGTCAAGATATTCAAAAGGGAGTTGTACAAAAAATTAACACTATTTATATTTTACTTTATTTATTATTATGCCTAAACACTCTACATACAAAGCTATTAAACGTGGAACTTCTTTACCTAAAAAACATTGGTCTTCAAAATATAAAAAAAGTATAAATTGTAGTCATCCAAAAGGGTTTTCTCAAAAGGCACATTGCAAACATTCAAAAAAACGTTAAGCCTTTGATACTCGATGTCCCATTCCAACACGCCTTTTTTCAGCCAATTTGCTCTGTCTCTTCTTTTTTGACATCGAACCCATTGTTTTTGGTGTTTTCTTAGATACTTTCTTAGTTGGTCTACAGTATTGTGTTCCACCAGAACCACATGCTTTACCACTTGTCGTTTTCCATTTCTCTTTACCCCACCGTTTTAAAGCCGCCCCTTTCGCTGATTTATGTACATGTCCATGCGATTTTCTACATTTTGCCAACGCTTGAGATGCTCTAGCAGACGGCCATACGGCGTATCGTCTTTTAACGTTGTAATAGCATGCGTCGTGAATTGCTTTTTTAGCGTGATGTGTACCAGTATGTTTTACCATTTATGAATATGGTTAAAGTTAAATACTGGTTTTTTATAAAAAATAATTATATATAGAGACAATAATATTAATAAATGCCAAAGCATTCATACAAGGCCATATCACACGGAACAGGCAATTATCATAAAAAAAGAAAACGTCATGATAGACCGATAAGAAAAACTACCAAAGGTTCAGGAAGACATTATTTGCCAGCGAAACAAGGAGCTGGTATGACAGCAGCAGGAAGAAAAGCATACAATGCAAGGAATGGTAGTCATTTGAAAGCACCAGTAACTGGTAAAGTAAAAGCTGGTTCAAAGGCTGCTGGTAGAAGAAAAAGTTTTTGTGCCCGTAGTAGGGGGTGGACGGGTGAGAGGGGGAAGGCTGCACGAAGACGCTGGAAATGTTAATATAAAAGTACATAATATAATATAAATGAATTTAAACGATTTATCACTAAATATTAATAAAATTTATTCGTTATTGGCTATAAAAAACGATTTACCTTTATTACCATTGGGTGGGTTTACTTGTGTCGAAGACGATATGATTTTCATCGAAGGCGATGGGTATTATGGTGTACGTCAGGGAAAAATAGGATGGATATTAATCATTTGATGTTTGATTACATACCAGTGATTTATAATGATCAATAATTTCCTGTTTGTTATCGATATTACAATTGTTTAATTGACAACCACATGTATTGATTATGTTTAATATGTTTCCGTATTTACTTTTTTCCAAGATATCTATAATAAAAGTTTTAATTTCTTCTGATTCTAATATAGTTTTATATCTATCTCTATCCGAAGGAGAAAAAAATAAAAATTCTATTAACGAAGTCACAAATATATTGTTTTTGCTTACTCTTACTATAATTTCTTTTAATACAACATCTATTATTCCATTTAATTGACCGACATCAATATCGTTTATTATAGGTAAAAAGGAATCAATAGAATTTTGAAATTGTTTAAATTGATCATCGTCAAAATATTGTCCAGTTATCATACCTAATATCGAATCTACGGTTGATGTAGAATCTTCTTCTGATTGTAATGAATCAATTTCTGATAAAAGTTCATCATCTGCATAACAAGAAGTTAGAAACAATAAAAAGAATAATATATATAGAAATCGATACATTTATAATTAAATAATAATTTATATAGTCACAATAAATTATCGCGAAGTCGTATTAAAAAGCGAATCAATTTGTTTATCACGATTTTCCAATAATAATCCTTCCTTGTATAATTTTATTACATTATTTACTCCATCACAATGTATTCCTTTTTGATCCAGTGTATTCAATAAATCACGCATTTCTTGTAAAGACTTGTCTTCCCCTGTTGTGTAGTATTTACTCACTATGTTTTTATTTAATGTGTATGCTATCTGCACCCATGTTTCATACATGTCTAATGTGGTTAATGTGTAAGATCCTCCATCCTCGCAATAAAATTTGCCACTTTCACCTAAATCCTCTTCATCCTTTTCTTTAATATAATCTAAGCGTAAACGTTTAGTTGAATTAACTAAATCACTTAAATGTGTATTTGCACTTACAAAATCTAAATGTATCCAATCGTCTATCCATTTTCTCTGTAATTTCATGTTTTTTTCATATTCATCGTTAAACCATGGCAATACAAAATTAAATAAAAATAATCTTCCATATATCTTTCTCCAAACTTTACCAAATGTTTCTTTAGTGGGCGTAGCAGCAACTTTATAATCATCAGATACATCGCCTATTCTTCCACTCTCCCACCATCCTTTGGTAACCGCTGGTATATAATTAAATGTTTTAAAAGACTGAGCAGTGTACAAATTCAAATTTAAAAAAAATACAATCAATAAAAAATATTTCATTTACATGTTTCAGTATTGCTTATATACTGTCGTTAAAAAATATTCTATATTTTTTTAAGTAAAACAATATAAACATAATGAAATAAAGAATGTAACAACATAACGCAACATATAAACCTAAAATATTATTGATACATTTATTCATATACAAACTATAATATGTAAATAATATACATATTACGTGTTGAAATAATTGAAATTTTGTTATCCAACTAGTATAAGGTTTTAATAACCCCTTTGGAAATGCAAAATACCAATACATTATGGTGTGAATAAATGTGTTTAAACCAGCATAAACAAAATAAGTTGTAATTTTATCATTCAAATATACAACAATCACAGTTGACATATGATGACTATATTGTAAATTTGATATCTTTTTACCCGACAGAACTAAAAATAACGTATCAAACCATTCAATATACTTAGAAAATAAAAATATATCTTGACCTATGTATGATTTATATGGTTGACATACTAATGCGTTCCATGATTCAAATTTACCGTCATTATAAGTGGATATAAATGTCAAGTAAAACATATACAATGAAAATAATGACATAAAAACATTGTAATACCTACGAATAAATAAAAACGTTTTCACATTGTTTTCAACTTTTTTAAACTGTTTTATATATTCTACGTAACATGCGTAAATAAACGGCGATAATAAATGCAAACTATACATATATCAATATAGAAATTATATTTATACAAAAAAAAAACAATTAAATTCTAGATCCTTTGACACTTTTCCCGCTTTTTAGTCTTCGTTGTTGTTTTAAAACAGGGGTTTTATAATTTAGTTTAATAGAAGGTTGTGCTAAACCATTTTTCATTTTTTTATTTAATGCCATTGACATTATAATGAAGCATGCAAATAATACAATAAAAAGTTTAAGTTTCATACTATAATTTAATTATTAACATGCTGTTTATATACTATAAACTATTATACCTTTATTCTAAAAAATGGAAAAGGTTTTTCAGGATAAATATCTCAGAAATTACATATTAAAATTCATAATTAATACAAGATGTATCTCTTGTCATTGTATATTATTAAGAGATAAAGATGTTGAAAAAATTCATTATTTAGATTATAAAAATAGTAAATGGAATCAGAATCAGAATAAGAAATGTAATCAGGCATGTAATTGGTGCTATTACTATGTATGGGAATATAGATGAGTTTATTTTTTAAATTAAAGATCAAATCATATTTTAATGGGACAATTATTTATCTCTTTTATTTTAATAGGAGGATTATGTTTATTTTGTGGAATAAGATTAATGTCTATATGTCTTTATCCTTCTAGATATCAAAGAGTTGATTAAACTAACAGTAAAATAAAAATAAATAATTATCATCAGAATAATATAATAATATTATACTATTAAAATACCACCATAGTATGTATATCATGTGGTCTATTTCTAAAATATTATGGCACGAACCAAAAACCAATCAATCCTATTTACTTATGAAAAAAAGCAAGAAACCTGTTAAATCCAGAAATTCTGATTTATTACGACTATGGTACAATGAAACATATCCAGATAAACCACCAGAAGGACTTACGAAAGCCTTAGGAAATGCTGGACGTTTAAACAGATGGTTAAAAGGCCATCCTTCAAGAGCCATTGAAGACGCCATATCCAATCTAAAAAAAGGAGAAGATGTTATCGAAGAAACAGAAATTAATCATCCCATGATTATGGTAAGGGGATGGCTACCATCGTTGAATCCATGCATACAATATGATTTATTACTGAAAACAGATAAAAGCGATTCGTTGAAAATGGTTTCTAGAGTGTTTGGTTACACCAAAGATTATGAACCGCCACCAACCTTTCGAATCACTGGCATTGTATGGATGAATAAATATCAGATGGATTCTAAAGGTATGCGAGCTCTTATCGAATATGCAGCTGGTAAATGTGGAAGTAGAAGAAACAAAAATAACATGTTGATACGTAACATATTAAAAAAGAAATGGAAAACTTTCGATTGGTCAACCTTACAAAAAGACAATATACAATGTTTATGGCCTTTAATTGGACATAATGCACATCAATTGTTATATAACTTTACAAAACATAAAATTGAAAAATGTATTTCTTCCATATTTGATAAAAGCATATTCATATCATTATGGTCTCCCATAAAATGGTTAGAAAGTTCCACGGAATCGGATAGAAACGCCAAATGGTCTAGACTAGCATGCAATCCAGAAAATATACTACTTCAAAGCGAAGACTTTCTACCCGACGCAACCATAAACGATTACAAACGTTTACTACTGTTTTTGGGAAGAGATATACCTGAAGATGATGAACTAAACGATTTATTAGATGCCAATCGTTTTATTAAACAATTAAAAAATAAATTATGGTTACCAGTAGAAATCGGTGGCCGTAGCCGTTCTACCAAATGGATTAAAGAAGTAGCAAATGGATGGGCAACCGACAAAGATATCAACGATACCAAACAAATTATTGAATGGTTCAAAGATATTCCACTATATGCAGGCTATTCTCAACCGTTTATATCGTCTATACCATTAGATACACCTGTTTTATTAAAACACAGTGATGACAAAATGCAATGGTGGTCGTTTATGTCTTATTCTGAAATACATTTTGATATAAACAAATTACCAGAAAACTATATAATAGGTGAAGCTCATCATTTTTCTCAAGAAGATTGGGTTCTATTGAGCACAAAACACAAACCATTAGCTATATTTGGTAGAAAAGATATTTTAGGCATAAAAACAAGAGGGCAAGTATTCTTCGATATATGTAAGAAGAAAAACATTTCTCAAAAAGATATGCCTATATGTAACAATACAGAAACGATAAGTTATGAAGATGCTTGTGAAATGAAAGATATACCAACACAAGTATTTGTATCAACAAAACAAGATAAAGAATCTTGTTCAAAATTACCAATAGTGAGAAAAATGAAACGTTTATGGCTATACTCACCAAAACGCATTGTTACAGAAATTACGAAACAAGATACAACGATTTTTGTAGAGGAGTCCGATCAAACCGAAAAGAACGTGTCCTACAACATTCTAAAAACACCATGGAGAAATGCCAATATCGTATGTTGCTATGAATCCTATCAACGCGTAGAAACATCTATCTTTATTGTAACCAAAAACACTAAACCAGAAGATATATACAGAGTGAGGTCTTACACATCGGATAAAGTAATATTTGTAGAGAAGGGAGCAGGTGTACCGAATATTTCGTATACACCAGAATTTAAATACAGTCTAATATTTTAATGTATAAATGTTATATTATTATCATAAATGTCCTGGACAAAAGGAGAATCTATTACCCTACCCAATAATATAAAAGCACAACAATTTCAATACCCTAAAAATGGTATGAAAGTCATCATATGTGAAATGCATACTGCACCCATCACAGGCTACATGCGTGTCGTCAATGCAGGCTCTGCCATGGAAAATGGTGTATGTGGCAAAGGAATCGCACACTTTATCGAACATATGTCGTTTCGAATAGATGACGGAAAATATTGGAAATTTGAAAAAGAAGGACACGAAGACAACGCTATGACTACAGAAGATGCAACATCCTTTTATGATTTTGGTCATTATGAACACATCAAAGACGTTATATCAGTAGATGGACATCGGTTTCGTACCAATGAAGTACCAGCAGATGGTATCCCTGTAGAAATGCATGCTGTATTAAACGAAGAAGAACGAGGTCGTCAAGCTTCTGGTGTGTTGTTTCGCACTGCTCAAGCATCTTCGCATTTATATGACCGCTACCATTATCCAACTATTGGGATGCGGCATGATATTATCAATACAACGGCTCAAGATATGCAAACTTTCCGTGAAAAATTTTATAAACTAAACAACAGTACATTTATTATCGTTGGGCATGTCAACACAAAAGAGATTTTAGACCATTTTGAGAACGTATATGGCAAGATTCCAATGGAAGAGGAAGTAAAACATGATTTGCCTGAAGAACCGTTGCAGACTGGTCAACGAATTATTAACATTAATATGCCAGCTCCATGTTCGATGTTGTGTTTAACATGGGTGTCGCCTTCCGCAAAAACAAGAGAATCTGTAGCATTGTCGGTTCTACAACGAATTATTTCGAATGGTGACCACGGAAGAAAAAAAGAATTAATTGATTCAGGTGTCATACACAACGTGGGATGCTATGCACCACGGAATGTCAACGCATACATTTTTTGTTTACATGGTGCATTTGGTTTACATGACAAAGAAACGTTGGTGAATGGCGAAGCAAAATTGCATAATATGTTAGATTCTATAGCAACTGGATTAAGTCAAAACGAATTAGACCTTGCTAAAAAAACGATTGAAACCCAATGGAATGTTATGCCTTTCAAAAATATACATACTACTACCATGGCATTAGGAGAAGCAGTAGCATTAGGTAACTGGAAAGATATATCCAGTAGAGTTCAAACATTGAAAAGTATCACAGTAGACGATGTAAAACAAGTTATCAAAAATTATTTATCGTTGAAGAAGTCTACATCCGTGCGATTATTTCCACAAAAAGAAGAAGATACAAAACCTTCTACAATGGTTTTAGAAAAACCTGTTGTAGAAACGGCTGAAGTAGGTGCGACTCTCAAACCGTTGCAATGGACGTGCGAATCGAAATTATTCAAGTCTGGAAAAGCAAAGCTTCAAACGCTTGAGATATCTAACAATGATAGCTATTGTAGCTTTAGTATTCCTTTTGAACATTCAGAACGTTACGCCGCTATGTTAACTGCTGATTTATTAGGCAATCAATGTAAATACAAAGGTATTACATATAATGGTGCTTCTATAGTATCAAAGATGGCGGATTTAGGATTGGATATGGATTGTGCTAGTGGTTTAAATCATTTTAATGTGTCATTTGTATTTCGCAAACAGGATAAAATGAACGAAGCTTGTGACTTCATGGTAAACGGTATTATGAAAAATTCAATGTTTTCTTATAATGATGTGAATTCGAAGAAACGTACAAATATGGCAGAGTTGGCTGCATTACGTAAGAACCAACAATATATATGTAAGCGTGAATTAATCACTCGTTTGTTTAAAGATACCTCCTATAATGAAGATTTAGATACAAAGATATCAAAATTAAATCGTGTCACACATAATCATATTGACCATTTTTATTCGTCGATAAAGAATTGTAAAGAATGGAATTGTACTTTTGTATATCAAAAAGGAATGGAACAAAAAGTTAACATTGATTCAATTATGGATACATGTTTGTGCGCTACCAAAAATAAAAATGTAAATGTAGCACAAGTTGCATGGGAGCCAAAAGTTTCGAAACAAGATTTCACACAAAAAGTCATGCAAGGATTTGGAACATCCATGGTTCTCATGGGTCAAGTCACAGACATTCAACACTATACCAGAGAAGCGGTTGCACTCTCATTAGCTGTAAAAGCGTTGGGAGGTGGAATGACTGCCAGATTAATGTCCATTTTAAGAGGCCAAGATGGAGATAAAAACGGTGTTTACGGTGTATATGCATCGATGTATGAACAAAAACACGCACCGGTGTATGTTGTAGTGAATGCATCGTTTACACCTGGATTGGAGCACCATGGTGTAAAAGAAATGAAACATATAGTGGACATGTGGGATAAGAAAGGTATTACAGAAGAGGAATTTCAAAACAGTAAGTATGAATTATTGGGTCAACGGTCGTTGGAAATGGATAATTTTGAATCGGTGTCAAGTGTATATCATAGACATTTGGTAAATGATAAATTGCCTTCCAAAGAATGGAATGAATATGTCAAGAATGTAAGTACAATGACATTGAAAGAAGTAAATAATGTTATCAAGAAATTAAAAACAGACAAGTGGACCATTGTGTCAACGAGTCCTTTATCGTTAAAAGATAATTTTTTAGATGATACGGACGATGAAAATTAAAACAATAAAATGGGTGTATCGTCTGTACGCGTTCTAGCCCATAACGGCACAACCATTCGTTGGTCTCTTCGAATTTTCCATCGCTCTAAATAATGTTGAAAATGTAAATAAAATCGTTTGATTTCGCTTCTGGTACAACCATTAGCACCACATCGTAGACCAATTAATTCTGTTCCTTGATTATATAATAATTTGTTAATAGAGAAGAAAGTAAACATTTCAGGAACTGTTATAAATTTAGACATGTGTAACAAAGTATCATTATTTAACATTTTTTTTATATAGAAAGCCTTTATACTGTTGGAGTTGTACCACCCACATATAAATCACTAGCATTAGTTGCTAACTCATATTGCAATGTAGCTCCTATCCCTTGATCCAATGGATATCCTTCAATTGGGTCTCCACTACTTAATCCTTCCACATAATACCAAATATCCAACCCGTCCAGATCCAATCCTTCGCACCAGGAACCTAAAGCAAAGCCTAATGTATTGGCTGCTGAACATTGTGATTTGATAGGAGCATCGTTGTATAATCCTAAACTATTTTCGTTAGAAAAACGAGCTAATTTAATACGTCCAATTATTTGAAACCCACCAAAATCATGTTCTACCATTATCTTGCCATAATTCGTTATTATAATTCTTTCCCACCTCGATGGAATATGCAATGCACCTTTTGTTTGGTCTACCTTTTCACCAATTAATAACACACCGTTTGGGTCTACTAAATATCCATACTTATTAATATGAAATCTACCATATCTATTGTAAACTAAACGGGCAGCTAACAATGGGTCGCCTGAATTTTTTTCAAAATTATCAATATGGTATCCTAATGCATTGTGACAATTATATAAAATAGCATTGGTTTCGGTAGTATAGGTATGTGGTGTTGATGAAGCTAATACTTCACATGTATATCGATTCAATGGACTAGTCACTTCTGGATTACGAATTTGATAGACTAAATGTTTTGTCAATCCAGAAGAAGCCAATGCATTTGCTTTCGTAGCACATTCAGTTGCTCTTGCTGAATCCGTTGAACCCGTAACATAATAGTCATTACATGGTGTAGTTGTTAATAATTCCACACCCAATACAGAACCTGCACTTATAGAAGAAGCTGCACCAGCAAACGTATATGCTACTATCTCTGTAGTAGATACGATACCCAATGAAGCACTTCTTAATTCACCATTTTTCACTACCAACCTTGTTGATGTACTACCACTAACGGTAGTCTCCTCCACTGTACCACGCATTACTGTATGTCCATATCCTGTAATCGTCCATTGTACTCCTGATTCGGATATATATCCTGTACAATCGCTATCAGCTGAACAAGCAGTCATGGTATATGGTGAATAGGTATAACCACAATATCCTGCTACAACACTTCCACAAGTACCACTACCGTATGTATATATGTTCATTGCACCCGATGTCGTGTCTATCTTGAGCGAATAAACGTTTGGGTCTATCCAATTAAGACTTAAATCTGTAGCATCTACTGAACGGTCTCCATTATAATATTCAACACTTGTACTGGGAGGATCGCTAGAAGTAGAAGCAGCTATTGAAGAAGACCGTTCTGCATTTACTTGTATAGCAGTGGCAGACCATTGAAATCCTGCTTCATAATATGACGAAGCGGTTAATGCTGTTCCCAATGTGACACCGGTAGATGCTACATATTTAGCTGGACCACCTTTTGCATTTGCATCTCGAATAGAACATAAAGTAGGTGTTGTACTTGGTGATAATAATGTATTGGTGGACGTACTAGGGTCGAGTTTATAATTGGTAAGTCCTGATTCAGAACCACTACAAACTCCAGCGGCATTAATTAAATCATCTTGTGGCATAAGATATTGAAAATAACCATGTCCTTTTATTTTAACATCTAACATTTTGGATTTATCAATAGCTTTTAGTCGAAATTGACCTTTTAATTTAGGTTTCCACATGGCATGAGTAGATACAATAAAAATACAAAATAATAAAAAACGCATTTATAATAATCAATATAGTTATTTATACTAATAAAACTCCTCTGGTTCTTTACCACTCAAATATAAATCTTTCAATGCACTGTTCAAATGATATTGTTGAAATCGCATAGGTGAGAAAGCAGCCGTGCTCTTAATGACAGCATCGCCCGAATCAACCGTATTTACATAATACCACATGACGCGACCGTCTAAACCTGTATTTTTACACCATGAACCCAATGACGTACCAAAGCCTCCTGCACCGTTGCAACTGATTTCAAATCCTGATTTTCCCCAAATATTTAAACCATAACGATTTGGAAACGTTGCCAACACCAAACGACCAATATATTCCGATGTACCATCTGTATATTTTATATCCACGTGACCACTTTGTCTAATCGTTACACTATTATAATATTCAGGCACATAAATAAATCCATCGTTACCCAATTTAGTCTTACCAATTACCAATAGTCCGTTTACATTTACCAATAATCTATACTTATTTACATGAAGCAAACCATACCTTGAATAGATTTCTCGAAAATTAAGGTCACCAAACGTTGCTGGTGTATAAGTACGATTGATATATGGAACAAATGTTTTTAATTCAGATGGCGTAAACGTTTTTTGTTTTATGATTTGATTAATAACATGGTGTGTATTTAGTGCTAATTCCGTTTCTCCAGATACAATATTAATTTGATGAGTATTTCCAATTACAAAATCAGTTGCGCCTGTTGCACTATTAATATTTTTCAATTTGAATTCGTCCTTGTCTGGATATACAAAATCAACTGTACCTGATATGAGTACACTATTATCACTTTTGTCAACTTGTTTTATAATAGAACCTACTACTACATTTTCAACAGCAGCGTTTAAAGTAACGGTGTATTTTGTTATACATTCTCCAGCTGATGTAGAATCAATAGGCCATCCAACTACATCAATAGGCGATATACTACTCAACTCTGCAAATGTTGATGCAGACTGCTCCTGACATGTACTAAAAACACTTTGACAATTAGTAGGTGCTACTGTATCTGTATCCTGAATAACCACAGTACTGCCATTTGAATTTAAAGTACAAGATGCCAATCGATCCACACACAATCCAGCATCCGTTCCAATAGTGTCAATTATAGGAGGATTGTTATCACTACTAATACATGTAGCCACATTAGCTAAACGTTGACCTTTTAAACTATACGGATCAACGCTCGTATCATGGTTCAAAGCGTTGTCAATATAAACTTTTTCTTCATCTACACCACTATTTGCAAATTGTTCCATAGATGTTGGAACTAAAAAACGCAAATATCCATTGCCTACTATACGCACATGCCATTCTCTAAATTCTTTTGGTAAATAAGACACATCTAATGTATCTTTATTGGTTGAATCTTCTAAAATTGAGGCATATGACAATCCTAATATTGTTAAGAATAGTATTAGTTTCATTTAAAAAATAAAGATAGTATTTTATAGTGTGTTTGAATTAAATTAGAAAATTAAATTACTTTTTATTGTACAATTCTACCTAAACCTTGGTCACCTGGGTTACCAACAATACCTGGTCCTGAAACTTGTGTTTCACTCATGTATACATGGTCTTTACCATCCAAATCTGTACCAGCACACCAGTTACCTAATGCGAAACCATCTTCGT
>MDTC01056292.1_pt1 | contig 12714 bp, 9 predicted proteins | sample 811181 | NCBI WGS metagenome assembly MDTC01 (sample SAMN05326644, study PRJNA326480) | marine metagenome | isolation source: seawater | place: Pacific Ocean: North | collected 2011 | reverse complement strand
CGCCCGCACCTACGCCACCGACTCCCTCTCTCAGAAAGTCTCCTATGTATTCCGGAATCAGTTCTACAACAAGCTCCAGCATCTGAGTTTCGCCTACCACGATAAAGAACACACCGGCGACCTCATGTCCAAGGCCACTGCCGACGTTGAAGCGGTGCGCCGTTTCGTCAACATGGGGTTGGTCCGCGCGCTGGAGGTCCTCGTCCGCCTGATTGCCCTGCTCCTGATTCTGAACTTGATGAACTGGGAGCTCACCCTCTTAAGCCTGATCTTTGTACCGTTCATCGTAATCAGGTCATCCATGGTCATGGGACGACTGCGGCGCATGTGGCTGCAGGTTCAAGAGCGGATGGGTGAAGCCGTCACCATCCTCCAAGAGAACCTGGTTGGCATCCACGTGGTGAAGGCATTTGCCTCCGAGGAATACGAGAAGGACAAGTTCGCCAAGAAAGCCACAGAACTCAGGGAAGAATATTTCCGGTCGGAGCGGTTACAGGGCACCAACAGCGCCTGGATGACATTGTTCTTCACCGCCGGCCTTGGCATCATCCTCTGGTACGGCGGCTGGGAGGTCATCCGGGGAGACATGACTGCCGGTGAGCTGACCAAATTCATCCTTTATCTGAACCAGTTGACCTTCCCCATCCGGATGTCTTCGTTCATCATCAACGCATTCTCCAGGGCCATATCCTCTGGTGGACGGCTCTTTGAGGTGCTGGACGCTGATTCCCCGGTGTTGGAGAAGCCCAGCGCCATGGTCTTGGAAAAGGCCACGGGGAACGTCGAGTTCAACGACGTCTCATTCTCCTATGCGAACCGGGTACCGGCATTGCAACACGTCAGCATGTCGGCCAAGCCAGACCAGATAACCGCAATATTGGGCGCGCCCGGCAGCGGCAAGAGCACCATCGTCAACCTACTGCCAAGATTCTATGACGTTGGCGAGGGCAGCATCACCATCGACGGGCACGATATCCGTGACCTGACACTGAACTCACTCCGTATCAATGTGGGTATCGTCCAGCAGGACGTATTTCTGTTCAGCGCAACCATCCATGACAACATCGCCTACGGGAAGAAGGACGCCACCAGGGAGGAGGTCATCCAAGCGGCCAAGGTGGCCCAACTTCATGACCATATCGATTCACTGGAAGATGGCTATGACACCTGGGTGGGAGAACGCGGTTCAACTCTGTCTGGCGGACAACGTCAACGGCTGTCCATTGCCCGAAGCATCCTAACCGACCCGCCGGTATTGATCCTGGACGACTCCACATCCAGCGTGGACGTTCAGACCGAGCGAATGATCCATCAGGCGATGATCAACGTGATGAAGAACCGGACAACGTTCGTCATCGCCCACAGACTCAGCACCGTCCGGGAAGCTGACCTGATCATCGTCTTGAAAGACGGCCAGATCGTGGAGCAGGGCACCCATGAAGGCCTGCTGGCCCAGAACGGCATATACCGAGAGATTTACGACCTGCAACTACAACCCCAAGAGGAGATGTTGCTGGACGCGCCCATAATCAACCCCGTTGATGAAGTAACTGCAAATGAGACACTCGGCGGCGGAAGCCCCCGGCGTGCCACTGACCTGGGAGGAGACAACTGATGAGGGCTTCAGGACCAGGAGGCGGAGTCGGCGGAATGATGGGCGGCATGAAGGGGCTGGGCTCCAGCGGCATGCGCACCGCCAACGAAGATAACCTAAGCGACGACTCGATCGCCGGTTCAGCTTACGACCATAAGGTGGTCGTGCGGTTGATGACCTACATCTGGCCATACAAACGCGACGCCCTGATCGCCATCATCGCCGTGCTCATCTACACCCTTGGAAACGTGTTAGTTCCCTGGCTGATGATGGTAGGCATCATCTGGGCTGTCGAGCCAGGCGACGTTTCACGGTTACATATCATCGGATTGGTTTTCGCAGGTGTGACAATCCTCCATTTTGGGGCGAACTACGTCCAATTTGTGTTCATGCCCAAGGTGGGTCAGGGGATCTTATATTCCCTGCGTACCGGCATGTTCAACCACCTCCAGGAACTCTCACCTTCTTTCTTCCACCGCACGCCGGTGGGACGAATCATGTCTCGAAGCCAGAGCGATGTGCTCCAGCTCCAAGAGACCTTTGAATTGATGATTCAGAGCTTCTCTGACGCGCTGAGCCTGTTCGGAATTATCGCATTCATGGTCTGGATCGACTGGCGGTTGGCGTTGGTCAGTATGAGCATCTTGCCAATCCTGTTCTTTGTCTTGACCTACTGGCAGAGGTTTGCCAGGCACTCGTTCATGCGGATTCGCCGGGCCATCGCAATGGTGAACGGTGAATACAACCAGAACATCACTGGCATCAGGGTCGTAGAGAGCTTCAACCGGCAGGATGCCAACATGGAGCACTTCGACGAGCTAAATTCCGAGCACTTGAACGCCAACATGGAAGCCAGCCGGTATTCCGGAGCACTTCAGCCCTTCGTAGAGACCTTGATGGGTATCGGAATGGGATTCGGCGTGATCCTGGTCGGCGGAATCATGGTCAAGGGCGGGAACTTGGAATGGCCGGTGCTGGTCGCCTTCGCTCTATGGATTCAACGGTTTTTCGAGCCGGTGCGTCACCTGACCATGCAGTACAGCCAATTACAGCGGGCCATGGCCGCCGGAGTACGCATCTTTGAAGTGCTGGACCTGAAGCCAGAGGTGGTGGACAAGAAAGACGCCATCACCCTGCCAGAGATCAATGGCGAGATCAAGTTCGAAGATGTGAATTTCGAATATGTGAAAGGTGTCCCAGTTCTGAAAGAGGTTAGCCTGCACATCAAGCCCGGAGAGAACGTAGCCCTGGTGGGTTCCACCGGCGCTGGAAAGAGCACCTTGGTCACATTGATTCACCGGTTCGCCGATGTCACAAACGGCAGGATCACGGTAGACGGGCACGACATACGGGATGTCACTCGCCACTCACTGGCCAGCCAGATGAGCATGGTTTTGCAGGAGCCATACCTGTTCTCTGGAACGGTGGCCGATAATATCCGCTACAACAATGAAAGCCTTAGTGATGATGCAGTGGTGACCGCAGCGAAAACCGTGGGAGCCCATGACTTCATCATGTCCCTGGACCTTGGCTACAACTCAATCTTAGCCGAACGAGGCATCAACCTGAGTGTTGGCCAGCGCCAACTGCTCAGCTTTGCCCGGGCAGTGGCTGGCGACCCCAGAGTCATCATCTTAGATGAGGCCACAGCGAACATCGACACACACACCGAGGTTCTCATCCAGCAAGCCTTACAGGAAGTCTTGCGCGGCCGGACCTCTATCGTCATCGCCCACCGCCTATCCACCGTCCGCAATGCGGACAACATCGTGGTGCTGGACCAGGGCAGACTGGTTGAACAGGGCAATCATGACGAGCTGCTCGCCAAGAAGGGCGGCGTCTACGCCAGGCTCTACGCGGTTAACTACGGCCTCCCGGTGGAAGAGGTCGGGTCATCCGACCAGAGCGGCGAGTCCAACCTCACCCCAACTCCGGCAGACGACTAACTAAAAGATTCCGCATAAGAATAAAAAAGGCCCGCTTAACAGCGGGCCTTTTTTATTTGCGTACTAAACGGAGGTTACTCTTCTGGAGCCGGTGGCACTCCCTCGGTTAAGAAGCGCTCCATGGCCATCTTGAAGGTGTCGTAGGGCTGGGCTCCGGTAAAGAGCAGGTTGCCAACCAGGAAGGTCGGAATACCGCTGATACCATAGCCAAGAGCTTCTTGATACTGGGCCATTACGGTCTCGGCGTAGGTCTTCTCCTCCAGGCTCTTCACCATCTCATCGGCGTCCAAGCCAACTTCATGGGCCACCTTGTGGAGAATCTCCATCTCGCCAATGTCTTGTCGGTCCTCCCAGAACGCCTTGTAGGCGGCGTGGTGGAACTCCAAGAACTTGCCGTGTTGCTGGGCATACTCTGTGGCTTCCAGGGCATACAGGGTATTGGGCGTACGCTTGGACGGCTTCATGATCAGACCGGCATCCTTCGCCTGGCCGCGTAACGGCTCGGACAACTCGTCTTCGGTCTCACCGGGGCGCTGGGGTCGTTCTCGGCCCTCTTTGGGGGTGTCCGGGCGCAGCAGATAGGCCCGGCCTTGAACCGCTATCTCATACTCGTTGGCCAACTTGTCGACTCTCTCCAGGCCGACGTAGCACCAAGGTCAAATGTAGTCGTACCAAACCGCGATATTTACCGGCTCGTTGTCCTGTTTGGTGGTCTGAGTCTCTTCCGCCATCTGGGCCCTCCGCTATGAAATTGGCAATTGCCGACGCCGACTGGAGTTGATTAGGTACAGGGTACCATCTACCTGGTAAAAGCCACCACAGGGAACACCGCTCAGAAAGGGGATACCTAGGCCAGATCTTCCAGAACCTTGGTCAGCTCAGATAGGCTGGAGATGGTCAAACAGTCTTCAGACTCTGGGGTATGTCCGGTTCGGTCTATAAGTACCGCTTTCATACCAACTCCCTCTGCGCCCATAACGTCGGAACGGACCTGGTCACCAACGTGGAGGATCTCGTTGGGTGCGGCCCCAACCTTCTCTGCGGCGGCCATGAAGATTGGCGGATGAGGCTTTTCTATGCCAACTTCTTCCGACCCAACGGCAAAATCAAGATACGGGGCCAGACCAACCCGCTGGCAGAGTTCCCCCAGGTCCCGGCGCAGATTGGTGATTATCCCAACCTGATACCCGGATTCCCGCAATTGCTCCAGAGCAGGCACCGAATCGTGGAACGGGACGAAATCCTTTGGCACTGACATCGCCATCTTCCAGACACGTGTCGCCAGGTCCATCGATACCGGGATACCGGCCGTTTCCAATATCAATTGCTCGTAGCGGCCAAAGAACTCCAGGCGTTCTTCATCGCTACGTTTGGAGAGGGGCCGGTCTTCGTTTTCGCGGTTGAAGAGCACATCAGCTACAGCGTAACCGCGGGTGATATCGTCTTCCTGTACGGTTAGGCCAAGTTCGTGACAGGCTGCCTGTTGTATCTCTTCCAAGGGAGGCCAGAACCTGACCAGGGTGTTGTAAAAGTCAAAGGATACCGCTTTGATCATGAGCACGCCAATTGAACAGAATCTTGGGCCGCCGTGGGCCAGCAAGAGATGCTCAACCGGTCCCAAACGGCGGGTAATCGAGCCTATACGAAGTCAGGCTGGAGTCTGGGCATTCTAGCATAAGCCCAGTTTGATGGGAATCGAATCTGACCGTGGGAGATCGATACTGCAGGCATCATTCTATCTATTCTTATAGCTAGAATATTCGGGATATCAGGCACGGAAAACCGCCGTCGGCCTTGCGTGAGTCGAGCCCAGTGCGTATGCTTGGGTAACTTTCCGAGGGCGTAAATCAGGGGGAAATCGATGAAAGTCGCCGTTGGCGCGGACCATGCCGGTTTTGATCTCAAGGGCGAAATCGTCGCCTGGCTGAAGTCCCAAGGACATCAGGTCAGCGACGTTGGAGCCCACACGATGGACCCCGACGACGACTATCCAGATTTCGCTGTAGCAGTGGCTGATTCTGTTCTAGCCGGAGACACGGAAAGGGGTGTTGTGGTCTGCGGCAGCGGGGTCGGAGCCAGCATCACCGCCAACAAGGTAAAGGGCATCAGGGCTTGCCTATGCCACGATTCCTACACGGCCCGCCAGGGTGTGGAACACGACAACATGAATGTCATCTGCATCGGCGGCAGGGTCATCGGCATAGAGTTGACCAAGGTAGTCCTAGAAGCTTTCTTGGGTGCCAATTTCATCAAGGAAGAACGGTTCCAACGCCGCTTGGACAAACTGATCCAGGTAGAGCAGAACGGGCGAACCTAGCCCTGTGTCCGGCCCTTCTATAGCTGGGCCAAAAGAGCAAGCGCCTGACCTACTTCAGCGGGCGACTCCAGTTGATGTAATGCCACAGTGTTCTGCCGGGTCCCTCCGATATATACCGCGATCCCTCCAGCGCTCTGCACCGCAACGAAACCTTCTTCGTCCGTCTCATCATCACCGAAATATACCGGCAGTGGATTGTCGCCGCAATTCCGGTGTATCTGCTCGATGGCCTTTCCCTTTCCCCAGTCGATGTTGGGCCTGACTTCCACCACCTTCTTGCCTCGGGTGATCTTCATCTGTCCGGTATCTACATAGGGTTTCACGGTGGAAACTACAGTGGCATCCACTTGCGCGCTGTACGAGTCGGGAGTGCTTCTGAAATGAACGGTCAGTGTCAGCCGCTTGTTGTCCACGAGTATTCTGGGCACCGCTGCCAATTCTTGCTCCAGCTTTCCGGCGACTTCCACCAACGAATCCACAAACGCCGGAGCTTCCGGATGCACAAAATCCATCCCCGATCCGCTGATCTCCAGGCCGTGATTACCTGCATATACCAATCCTGGTATGGCCACCAACGACTCCAAGTCAGCCAGCCCCCGACCACTGACAACACCTACCACGAACCGATCCATACCGGCGAGTGATGAGAGAAGCCGACGTGTTTCATCGGAGAGTATCGCAATCTCGGGGCGGGCGACGATCGGCGTCAGTGTACCGTCATAGTCGAAGAGCAACAGGACCCGCTCTGAGGCCGCTAGCTTGCGGCTCACAGACGGCCAAACATTTAACAGGTGCGGCATGGGTTCAGGCTACCAGATGATCGGTGCTAGAAGCTGCGGATGGGACGACGAGAGCGGCGTGTTCCCTGCATCAGATCAACAAAGAGCCGGGCCGCCCACATGTAGATATTGTTTTCCTGCACCACCTCACGCATGCGTACCATCCGCTCGTGCCGCACCTCTTCTGGCATCGTCACTGCCTCCAGAATCGCGTCGGCGAAATCGTCGGTGGCATAGGGATTCACGATCACAGAATCGACCAACTCACTGGCGGCACCGGTGAACGGACTCAGGATCAGCACACCATCCTCGTCAAACCTACTGGCGACGTACTCCTTAGCCACCAGGTTCATGCCGTCGTGCAAAGAGCTGACCACACAGAAGCGGGCGATTCGCCTGAGAGCGGCTAATGTGACATCGGGAAGGTCGTCGGGCAGATAGATGATTGGCTTCCAATTGTCGGTGCTGTAGCGGTCATTAACGCTGGCCAGTTCCTGGTCTATCTGGCTTGAAAGGAGTTGGTAGGCGTCGATGTCCGTTCGGCTCATGACCCCAGCCTGGACGAACACCACCTTGCCAACATACTCCGGGTACTTCTCCAAGAACCGCCCAATGGCCCGGATACGGTGCGGGATGCCTTTCGTGTAGTCGATGCGGTCGATCCCAAGACCCACGATCTGGCCTCCCAAACCCATCTCTTCCATCAACCTTCCGACTTCATCGGTCACTTCGGCGCTCTGAGAGTCCTCGTTTATCTGCTCGAAATCGACGCTGATGGGGAACGGCCTCACCAGAGTAGGTTCGTTCTTCTGGTAGACCAGGTTGTATTCCTCGTGGACCCTGGAGCCCAGGACCCGAGAGGCAGCCTCCAGGAAATTGTTGCAGTGGTCTCCTATGTGGAAGCCCAGAAGGTCGTTGCCCAGAAGACCGTCCAATAGCTCTTCTCCCCAGGGACAGATGCGGAAGATCTCATAGGTGGGCCAGGGGATGTGCCAGAACTGACCGGTGATGATATCTGGGTCGGCGTCGCGCAACAAACGGGGCAACAGTGCCAGATGATAGTCCTGGGTGAACACCGCCGCAGGTTGGCCGCCCACCTCATCTAGGACCTGCCTGGCAAACACGTTGTTCACCGTTTGGTAGGTCTCCCAGTCTGGAGTCTGGAAAGTGGGTTCTATGAAGGCGTTGTGGCAGAGCGGCCAGAGTCCTTCATTGGAGAATCCATAGTAGTAACCCTGCTGTTCCTGCTCCGTAAGCCAGACCAATCGTAGGGTGTAAGCCGGGTCGTCAGGTGGAACTTGGATGCGGTTCTTTGCGTCCACGGCCAGCCAATCGCCCCTGCCGCCGCCGTAAGCGACCCAGGTGCCACCGCATTCCTGCATCAGAGGGTCGATGGCTGTGGTCAGGCCGCCTGCCGGAGAGGCGTATCTAAGTTCGCCGCCGATAAGGTCGTGCACGTATGGCTGGCGATTGGAGACCACGATCAACTTGTAGTCACCGATCTCACGGTGTACCAGCCGTCGGAGTTTTTCCCGAGTCCAAGTAGGTTCACCCATAACCCTATCCCCCATGGCCCTTTTGATGCTGGGGCCGGTGTCGCGGTTTCTGGGTTGTGGCACAAAGGGAAACCGGAGCCAGTATCTGGGGCAGTGTCACCAATTCGGTGACACGCCTGTTCCCCTTGAAATTACGCCTGAATTCTTCCATACCAGGCGTCAAACGTCAAATATGAAGAGGTGTCTAAATCAAATTGACAGAGCGCCTGGCGGTGAGTACCATACGCGCCTGACGTGGCTATGTTGCCGTGCAGATTTTGCATAAGATAGCATGCAATCGCTTTAGGAGATTGGCTCCATGTTCGTACGCCGTGATTTGACCGATACCGTACCCACACCCTCGGGAAACATGCACTTCATTAAAAAGGGGAGTGGCTATCCAGTCGTCCTTCTCCACCCCCTGGGCACATCCATCTGGACCTGGGAAGGTGTGATCGACAGTATCAGCCAGAATTACACCTGCTATGCCTTTGACATGCTGGGACATGGCGATTCCGACAAACCAACCAGACACTTCAACCTTCCTGACTACGCCCAAGCCCTGGACCATGCCTGCCAGGTGTTGAACATCCACCGCGCCCACGTCGTGGGCAACTCCGTAGGCGCTGTTCTGGCCACCGAGACCGCCGCCAGATTCCCGGAGCGCGTGGACAAAATGGTGTTGGTAGGATGCCCGGTCTATGACCCTCATACCGCCAAAGAACGCCTGAAGGCTGGGGCCAACCAGTTCGACTCCAAAGGGATTCCCAAACCGAGGACTCTGAAGGGCTTGAAAGAGGCCACAACCTTTGCCAATCCCCGCCAAGAATGGCTTGATGCCAACAACCAGAGCCGTGCCAAAGCCGGAGTCTGGGTCGGTAAGTTGATGGAAGCCTTGTCGTACTACGACATCAAATCGCGGCTGCCCATGGTCAAGGCTTCATCCACTATGGTGCTCTACGGTGAGGTTGACCGCCTGCGTGAAGGCGCTGAATTGTTGCTGAACAACATCATCAACGCCCAGTCGGTAACACTACCTGGTCTAGGCCACATACCCCAGGTGGAGGACCCAGAAGCGTTCCTGGGGGCTGTCTTGCCCTTTCTTGAGGCTTAGCGGAACCTGACGCGCCATATTCTTGCAACCCCGGCTACTAAAAGGAGACACCTTGGCTTCCAACAGTAACAGGCAACCACTGAGACTAATGGAGGTCATACGGACCCTTTTCTACACGCCGATCTACGTATCAGTGGCCGGTGGGTTCCTGGAAAAAGAGGGGCTGGACGTCGACTTCAAGACCTGCCCACCAGAGTTTGGCCATCCCATAAACGCCCTGAACATCGGCCAAGCAGACATAGTCCAGAGCGGTATCATGCGCTGCATCATAGCCTCTGACTGGGGCGCCGAGGCGGTTCCCAAGCACTTCGCCGAGATCAACTCCAGAGACGGGTTCTTTGTCATCAGCCGGACCAAACAAGACCCGTTCCGATGGGAGTCGCTGAAGGGTGCCAAGCTCATCCCTGTAGATTTCTCGCCCATGCCATGGGGTTCTCTGCAGACCGCGCTGCGTAAGCACAACATCAACCCCGCCGATATCAACCTGGTCACGGGCCTGAACATCGGCGACGCCATGGCCGCATTCCGGGCCGGCGAAGCCGAGTACATCCATCTACCCCAGCCCTTTGCGGAGGAGATACTCGAAGAGGGTTCAGGACACGTGGTCATAGCAGTCGGACCGGAAAACGGTCACGTCTGCTTCAGCTCATTCGTCGCAACCAACCACTACCTGGACACTCAACCAGATACCGTGCAACGATTTATTGTGGGCTACGCCAACGCCCTCGAATGGCTGGCCGGCCATGATGCTTCAGAGGTTGGGACTGCCGTGAAAGAGTTCTTCCCGGATGTGAGCTTGGAGTTGGTTATAAAGTCGGTAGATCGCCTGAAGGCCCAGAACAACTGGCCCTCTGAGCCAACCATCACCGAGGCCTCCTACCAGGGTCTCCACGACATCTTGCTCAATGCCGGAATGGCCAAATCTCAGCAGCCATTCAGCAAGGTGATCCGCACCGATATCGTGGAAACCGCGCTGGCCTCCCGCAGATAACCAGCCCCCTTAAGCCAACGCTCTGCTGGCCCTGCAACCACAGGTTTCTGGCAAACATCTAATGGTGTAAGATAGATTCCCTGGCAGGCTGACAGCCGTCTTTGATACGAGGCTGGCCTGTCTCGTATCCCCAGGCATCACCGGAGGATTCTTTGACTACGATAACAATTGTCGGCACAGGACTGATGGGAACATCGCTGGCCCTGGCCATTAAGAGCTCCAACCTAGAGGTGGACGTAGTTGGCACTGACTACGACAGTTCCGCCCGTTCCGGCGCCCAGAAATCCGGCGGTTTCAACAAGGTTGAAGCCCAACTCTCCAAGGCAATAAGAGGGGCCGACGTAGTGGTCTTTGCCACTCCGGTCATGGCGATGCGGGAGATGATGGAATCCGCCGCCGACGATTTTGAAGAGGGCTGCGTGGTGACTGACATCGGCAGCTCAAAGAAAGCGGTATTGGAATGGGCCGAGGAAGTGCTGCCAAAGCACGTGAGCTTTGTGGGTGGCCACCCCATGGCTGGTCGAGAAAAATCCGGTCCGCAGAACGCTGATCCCACCATGTTCAAGGGCAAACCGTACTGCATAATTCCCAGCGTCACCGCCGAGAAATCGGCCGTTTCCTCGGTCACAACCCTGGCTGAATCCATCGGCGCCAAGCCGTTCTTTATCGGGGTGGATGAGCATGACAGCTTTGTAGCCGCTGCCAGCCATTTGCCTTTTATGATTTCAGTAGCGTTGATGAACTGCACCTCCAGCAGCCCCAACTGGGAAGACATTGGCCCCCTCGCCTCCACCGGATTTGGAGACCTCTCACGATTAGCCTCCGGCGACCCCATAATGCACCGCGACATCTGCATGACCAACGCCGAACCCATCGCCACGTGGATCGACGCCTACATCAGAGAACTGTACGACCTGCGGAATATGTTGACTAAAGAAGGCGGCCCCGACCCTGACGCCATCCAACAGATGTTTTCTGAGGCCCTGGACTCCCGGGCCCGCTGGCAGGCCGGTATATTCTCCACCATCGACCGGATCCACGGCGCATCCCCGGAGATTCCCACCTTTGCCGAGAGCATGGGTGAGATGTTCGTCGGCCGCCGGGGCATCGACGCACAGAAGAAGATCCTCCAGGGTCTAAAAGATGACAAGGCCAAAAAGGAGTAACGGAGTAACCTCCCGCCTTCCACCACGGCCGGTTACGAGTTACGTAACAAGATGACCACTGCACCCATATCAAGCGCATCGGGCGAATCCCGGAGCATCAGCCGCCCCACATCGCTGGGTGGCGTCCTCTCTGTTCCTGGGGATAAGTCCATCTCCCACCGTTCAATGATCCTGAACGCCATCGCCCGGGGCGAGGCCCTGGTCCAGGGGCTTTCCGGCGGCGAAGACGTGATTTCCACCATGCACTGCCTCCAGGCCATGGGCGTAAGCATCGACCCCGCCGGGAAAGAGGGCAGCTACAAGGTGACCGGAAAAGGCTCCCAACTTGAAGAGCCGTCCGATATCTTGGACGCCGGAAACAGCGGAACCTCCATGCGGCTGCTCTCGGGGATCCTCGCTTCCCAATCATTTGTGTCAGTCATCACCGGAGACGGCTCCCTCAGAAGCCGTCCCATGCAGCGGATCGTCCAGCCGCTGAAGCAGATGGGCGCTCAGATATTAGGCCGCCAGAATGATACCCTGGCTCCATTGGTCGTACGCGGCGGCAGTCTCCAGGGAATCGATTACGATCTGCCGATGGCCAGCGCTCAGGTGAAATCGGCCATCATGCTGGCGGGCCTTTCGGCCGGCGGAGACACCGTTATCCACCAACCCGCCCTCTCCCGGGACCACACAGAAAGAATGGTCACTGCCATGGGCGGTCGGATTGAAGAGAATGGCCTGGACCTGGTGATTCATCCTTCAGATTTGAAGGCCGTGGATATCACGGTCCCTGGCGATATAAGTTCCGCGGCGTTCTGGATGGTGGCCGGTCTTTGTCACCCTAACGCCCGGATCTTGATCAAGGGCGTGGGTCTCAACCCCAGCCGGACGGGAATCGTAGACGTGCTGATGGAGATGGGTGCCGGTGACGCCCTGCAACTGGTTGATGAACGCATCGAGGGCGGAGAACCGGTGGCAGATATCCTGGTTACATCCACAGAACTCCACGGAGTCGAGATCGGCGGCGATATGATACCTCGCATGCTGGATGAAGTGCCGATTCTAGCCGTTGCCGCCTGCTTCGCCACCGGAGACACCGTCGTTCGCGACGCCGCGGAATTGCGGGTGAAGGAAACGGACCGCATCTACACCACCGTGACCGAACTGACCAGACTTGGCGCAGATATTGAAGCCCGAGACGACGGCATGGTTGTTCACGGCAAAGGCCCAGGGAACAGCGAGATCACCGGCGCCGAATGCCAGAGTCACGGCGACCACCGGCTGGCCATG
>MDTC01221247.1_pt1 | contig 12716 bp, 16 predicted proteins | sample 811181 | NCBI WGS metagenome assembly MDTC01 (sample SAMN05326644, study PRJNA326480) | marine metagenome | isolation source: seawater | place: Pacific Ocean: North | collected 2011 | reverse complement strand
TGCTAATCAGATGAAGCTATGCAGCAACTTTTATTCCTAACAGGAAAGTTTGTCGCGAAAGGCAGGTCTATGAGCAAAACATATCGCTATACAATGGGTACGCAAACCTGGGCGTTCAGCAGTCTGAAAGAGCTGATGGCCCGGGCTACGCCTGCCCGTTCCGGCGACCGCCTGGCGGGGGTCATCGCCCGCTCTGCGGAAGAACGCGCCATTGCCCAGATGTGCCTGGCTGATGTGCCGTTAAAAGACTTCTTAAACGAAGCGCTGATTCCCTACGAGGATGATGAAGTTACCCGTCTGATCATGGACGATCATGATGCGACCGCATTCGCACCCATCAGTCATTTGACCGTAGGGGACTTCCGTAACTGGCTGCTGTCGGATTACGCCGACAGCGCCATGCTGACCAAAGTGCGCGCCGGTATTACGCCGGAAATGGCCGCCGCCGTCAGCAAAATTATGCGCAATCAGGATTTAATTCTGGTGGCGCAGAAATGCCGCGTGATTACTGCCTTCCGCTCGACCATTGGTTTACCGAAACGCTTATCCACCCGCTTACAGCCTAACCATCCTACGGATGATATGAATGGTATCGCCGCCAGTATTCTGGATGGCCTGCTGTACGGCAGTGGTGATGCGGTTCTGGGAATTAACCCGGCGACCGATAATGTGGCGCAGGCAACGCGTTTGATGAAGCTGATGGATGAGGTGATTTCGACCTACGAAATTCCGACTCAGTCCTGCGTGCTGACCCATGTAACCAATACCATGGAATGCATTGAAAACGGTGCACCGGTGGATCTGGTGTTCCAGTCGATTGGCGGTACTGAGGCGACCAATTCCAGTTTTGGTTTCAGTTTAAAAACCCTGGCGGATGCCCAGCAGATGGCGCTGGAATTAAAGCGCGGCACCGTGGGTAATAACGTGATGTATTTTGAAACCGGTCAGGGCAGCGCACTGTCCGCCAATGCCCATCACGGCGTTGATCAGCAAACCTGCGAAGCACGCGCTTATGCCGTCGCGCGTAAATTCAGCCCGCTACTGGTCAATACGGTTGTCGGTTTTATTGGCCCGGAATATTTATTCGACGGTAAGGAAATTATCCGCGCCGGTCTTGAAGATCATTTCTGCGGAAAATTACTCGGCGTGCCGATGGGCTGTGATGTCTGTTACACCAATCATGCGGAAGCCGATCAGAATGATATGGATAACCTGCTGACGTTATTAGGTGCGGCAGGCTGTTCGTTTGTGATGGGCATTCCCGGTTCTGATGACATTATGCTTAATTATCAGACCACCTCTTTTCATGATGCTCTGTACGCCCGCCGTGTTCTCGGTCTGGGCGCCGCGCCGGAATTTGAAGCCTGGCTGGAAAAGATGCAGATCATGAGTGATGCAGCTCACGCGACATTAATTGATGGACTGCCACCGGCATTTACCCAATCGCTGCAGTTTTTAACGGACGACGGTACGGAGAAGAAGCATGGCTGATGATGTAAAAACATCAGGCACAGATTCTGCCAGCGGCGTTGTCGATGAGTGGCAGGGTGTTATTGATAATCCATGGCGGCGTCTGCGCCAGTTTACCGATGCACGTATCGGCCTTGGCCGCAGCGGCATCAGCTTACCCACCAAAGAATTACTCGAATTTCAGCTGGCCCACGCTCAGGCCCGCGATGCAGTGCATATGCCGCTGGATTTTGCGGCATTAAGTGACAGCCTGGAGCAGCTGGCCCGCAAATATCCCATTCTGAATAATGCGCGCCCAATTAAAGTGCACAGTCAGGCTGAGGATCGCATGACTTACCTGCAGCGCCCGGATCTTGGCCGCCGCATCAGTGAAGAATCACGCGCAGCACTGTTACAAACGCTGAATGCTCAACCTTCTGAACAATCACTTCCCGAACAGACATTCGATTTAGCCATCGTCATCAGTGACGGCTTATCGGCCACTGCCATCAGCGAAAACGCCAACATTTTTATCGAACAACTGGCGCAGACATTAACTGCTGAGCAACGCACATTATCCATCGCGCCCATTGTTATGGCAGAGCAGGCGCGGGTTGCACTGGGAGATGACATTGGCGAACTGCTCAATGCCAGAGCGGTGCTTGTCCTTATTGGTGAACGTCCGGGACTCAGCTCTCCGGACAGCCTCGGCCTGTATCTGACGTGGGCCCCACGACGTGGTCTCACCGATGAAAAGCGCAATTGTATTTCCAATGTGCGCAAAGCTGGCCTTTCTTATTCAGAAGCAGTACGAAAATTGCTGTATCTGTTTAACGAAGCCTGCCGGCTGCAGAGTTCCGGCGTTGTTATCAAAGATCGCTCTGATGACAACGTTATCGAAAGCAGCAGTCAGCAGACGAGTTTTTTAATAAACGCAGGCAGTGAAAACTGACCGGCAGATAAAAATGGGTCGTCAGACAGTGCAAAAAACGCTGTCCGGCAAAACTCAGAAGAATGGAAAACACGTTTTTACTTCAACAGAAAACAGAGGGCTAAAAGATGGAGCAAACTCCTACTTTAGAATCGCTGCAGGCGACACTGGATGCTCAGCAGGCAGTGTTCGAAATGCATCAGGCGATGAACGTCGAGGTGTTCTACTGGTGGTGTACCGCCATCATGATCATGATTCACGCAGGCTTCCTGGCCTATGAAATGGGTGCGTCACGCAGTAAAAACGCGTTGGCTGCCGGTGTTAAAAACATTCTGGCTCTGGCCGTGATTATTCCGACTTTCTACCTCTTCGGTTGGTGGATCTACAACGCTTTCCCAGGCGGTCTGATTCCTTCAGAAGCCTCCGGCGCACTGCCATGGGCAGCCAGCATGGGCCCTGACGTGTCCGATATGGGTACCGGTATTTTCTGGGCCGCTTTCGCCATGTTCGGTGCGACTACCGGTTCCATTCTGTCTGGTGCGGTAATTGAACGTATCCGTGTTTCTGCCTTCCTGATTCTGACTGTATTCCTCGGTTCAGTCGTCTGGATTCTGGCTGGCGCATGGGGCTGGCACCCGGACGGCTGGCTGCTGACTGACCTGGGCTACCACGATGTGGGTGCTTCCGGTGTTGTTCACGCAGTGGCAGGCTTCTTTACTCTGGGCGTGCTGATTAACCTGGGTGCCCGTCGCGGTAAGTTCATCGATGGCGTTGCGCAGACTATTTCTCCGCACAGCCTGCCAATGACCCTGATCGGTCTGATGATGATTATCTTTGGTTTCTTCGGCTTCCTCGGCGGCTGCATCATCTTCAACGGTGGTGAAACTGGCTGGACGACTATTTACAACAACCCAACTAACCTGTCGGCTTTCGCCTTCAACACTCTGATGGGCTTTGCTGGCGGCGTGATCGGTTGTTACATCGCTTCCCGCGACCCATTCTGGACTATGTCCGGTGGTCTGGTTGGTATCATTTCCGTTGCTGCGGCACTGGATATGTACGATCCGGGACTGGCTTTCATTATTGCAACCTGCATGGGTGTACTGGCCGTTAAATTCGCTAAATTCCTGGAAAACCGCGGTATCGACGACGCTGTAGGCGCAGTTGCTGTTCACGGTTTCACTGGTTTTGTTGCGGTAATCCTGGTGGGTGTATTCCTGGGTGGCACACCAAACGTTGGTGATGTACCTCCTATCAGCTTCGTTGGTCAGCTGATCGGTGCGGTTGTGATGGCGGTTACCGGCTTCCTGCCTGGCTACGTGATCTCTCTGGTGCTGAAATCTCTGGGCGCACTGCGTGTTCCTGATACAGCAGAAGATCTGGGTCTGGATGAAGTTGAACTGATTGCCAAACCATATCCTGAAGCAAACACGCCTGCGTCTGTTGCTTCTGAAGTTCCGAACAAACTGGCTAACACTGAGCCTGCACTTTAATAAGGAGATATACCATGGGTACTTCTATTACTACCTGGGAAGGCGTTACAGCATACTTTACCTTTGCTGACAGCCCTTTCGCTCTTGGTCTGTTCGCTTTCGGTTGTGCCGCTATTGTTGTTGGCCTGATCGCCGGTATTTCCAAGCACGAAAACGAAGCATTTGAGAAATTCAAAAAATAATCAAAGCTTCTCTGAGCAGTTACTACTGCGGAAAAAGCCGGCTTAATTGCCGGCTTTTTTTCACCTGTTATTTATCCGGTGCTTTATGATTTTTGACATCCTGATGTTACTGCTTTTCTGCGGCATGATTTACGCCGGTTACCGCTTTGGTACCTCCAAAGAAATGCTGAACCTGGCTAAGGTATTTATTCCGATATCCCTCGCCAGTGCCTTCAGTGGACATTTTGGCATGTATCTTACGCGCATCGGTTTTTTACGCGCCAATGACTGGGCAGTACTGACCCTGACGGGTTTTCTGCTGCTGTTTATTGCTATGTGGATTGCTTTGCGTGTTAGTGAATACTTTTTTATCCGCCACGACCTGCGCTCACGCTGGTTCAGTAACAACCGTTTTACCAGCACGGCTGACCGTATTTTCTGTGCCACGGCAAATGGTTTGCAGGCCGTTCTGCTGCTGACATTTTTTAGTTTTCTCAGCACCCAGATCAGTCTGACCAGCGCAGGTTATAAACAGTATCTGATGGCCAATTCCCTGCTCTATCCATCCATGGACCGCATCTGCCGTCATATTGTTACCGGCCAGTTTGTCGATTCATTGATTAATGATCCGACCGGCACCACCACCTTTGAAGTGCTGGTAAAAACCCTGAACAACAAACAGACCATGGGCGATATTTCGGACGAGTTTAACCGCTCTACATTACTGCGGGCACGCAGCATGCTGAACAATATTCTCAACGAAGAAAGTGACGTAACGCCACCAGTGACCATAACAGCGTCAGCAGGCGACACAAATATAAGCGGAAAAGTCACAAGCGGCGGACAGACAGACGCCTTACCGGCCATGCCGGCAGGCAAAAGCAGTGATTAAGTTATTCGCTGACTTCAGGCAAGCGCGCGGCCATCAGTACGCCCACCACGGCCATCACTGAAAACGCCAGAATTAATGTTTCAATGGACATCACCGAGGTCAGTGAACCCACCGCACTCAATGCCAGCAGAATAATACCGATCATGGTGTTGCTCACAGATACGTAGCTGGTGCGTTTATCCCCTTCCGCCATATCGACCAGATAGGTTTTACGGCCAACCCGTACGCCCTGATGACAAATCGTCAGCAGAAAATACAGAAGCGGCATCAGCCAGAACGTGCTCATCAGCTGCGGCAGGTATTCTGAAATCAGAAACAGCAGGGTACCAATAACGGCGGCTCCCATGGATGCCATCATCATAACGCGGCGACTGGACTGATCAGAAAACCGTCCCCACACTGGCGCCGACACCAGCCCGGCCAGACCGCTGGCAAACATAAACAGTGCCAGTACCCAGATATCGGAGCCAAGCGCGTCATGGGCAAGCACAATGTAATACGGCGCACTCAGTGCCGTGCACAGAAACAGTGAACGGGTGATAACAAAATTGCGGAAGTCTTTATCGGTTTTTAACAGCGCCAGTTGTTTAAAGGCTTCGGATAATCCGTTTTTGCCGCCGCTGGTTTCACCGGGAAATTCCTTAACCTGAGCAAACACCCCGGCTGCCAGCAACCAGATGGCGGCACCTGCGATCAATGCCCAGCCGTAAAAAGCGTTGCCGCTATCGGCATTCAGATACCAGCTTAAAAACAGCGCTGCGGCCATAGCAATGGTCACGAAGCCCGCCGCACTGGATGACCAGCCGCTGACCTGACCGCGCTGTTTTTTCGGAATGGTTTTACCTAATACGTCTTTCGATGCCACCGAGCTTAACCCGCGCGACAGACTGAACACCGCCAGCAGACCGATCACTGCCCAGCCAGCCACAGCGCCTTCCAGCGTCATGGCCACCAGGCCGATAGCCAGCACGCACAGTGCCTGCAGAATACTGCCGGTCACCCAGGCCCATTTACGCAGCGGCATTTTGCGGATCCAGCTGGCGATGGCCAGTTGCGGAATCAGTGAACCGGATTCACGGATCGGCACCAGCCAGCCAAGCAGAAACGCCGGAGCCCCTAAGCTCTGCAGAATCCATGGCAGGGTTACTTTGGGATTGATGATGGCATCGCCCAGATTGGTCAGAAACTGAGAGATGATAATGCGCATGAAATTGCCCGGCACTTCCCGGCAGGCATCATCGTCGATGGCCTTACAGGCGCGGGCGTCTTCTTCGTTAATCAGCTTTTGATAAATAGAGTCTGACCATGACTTGTTCATCGTATGCCTGTCCTGTGCCTGTCCTGTGCCTGAGCTGTTACGCGCCGTCGCGACACGGCGCGGTTAAGAAATACCGGGTTGTATTATGAGCCGCAGAAATCTGCGGCCCAAACAACAGAGTGTCCCGTGCGATGCGGGAACCCTGTCCGTGTTATGGCTATTCCGCGCTGGCCTCTTCTTCATCAATAAACTGGCGCAGATGAAAGATGCCAAACACCATGATCAGCAGCGAGTCTTTGCCCGGCGCTGTGCTCTTGCGACGGAATGCTATCCAGAAGTACACAACTTCCAGCAGGTGAATACCCAGTACCACCACAGCACAGGCCGGTAACCAGCTGAGGACATCCGGCCAGTCGAAGACCCAGGCGAGGAAACACAGCAGCCAGAAGATCAGCGTGGCGATCTTGTTAAACATAAAACTCATAGAAATCGTTACCTGTTATCTGAGTGAGACGCAGAGTCACGCATAAGCTCCGGTAAAATCTGCCGCAGCGCAAGACTTTCCGCCCGGTGGCCGCTAAAATGCCCGCAGTTTTTATGCACGCCAGCAGCGGGAGAAGTACGCATGTCCGGGGAAAAGACCACACACTTTGGTTATCAGACCGTCGCCACCGAGGAAAAGCAGGCCAAAGTAGCCGACGTTTTCCACTCAGTTGCGGCGAAATACGACATCATGAACGATCTGATGTCCTTTGGTATCCACCGTCTGTGGAAACGCGTCACCATTGATATGAGCGGCGTGCGTCCGGGCAATAAAGTACTGGATCTGGCCGGCGGTACCGGCGACCTGACCCGTAAGTTCTCAAAAATTGTCGGACCGACCGGCAAAGTGATTCTGGCGGACATCAACTCCTCCATGCTGAATGTGGGCCGCGATCGTCTGACCGATCAGGGTTATGTCGGCAACGTGGAATACGTTCAGGCCAACGCTGAATGTCTGCCGTTTGAAGACAACAGCTTTGATGTGATCACCATTGCCTTCGGTCTGCGTAACGTCACCGACAAAGACGCAGCCCTGCGCTCCATGACCCGTGTGCTGAAACCGGGCGGCCGTCTGCTGGTGCTGGAATTCTCCAAGCCTACCAACCCGCTGATGAGCAAGGCTTACGATGTGTATTCCTTCTCTGCCCTGCCGATGATGGGCAAGCTGGTGACCAACGATTCTGAAAGCTACAAGTACCTGGCGGAATCCATCCGTATGCACCCGGATCAGGAAACCCTGAAATCCATGATGGAAGAAGCCGGTTTAGTACGCTGTACCTACCACAACATGACCAGCGGCGTTGTCGCTCTGCACCGCGGGATCAAACCCTGATGCAGATTCAACTGCCTGCGGAGGTGCTGCAGGCACTGTGTGTGCCGGCAGAAGCCTCGGTTAATCATGTGCTGCAATATGACCCGGCAGCGGTTAAGGCACTGGCACGTCATCAGGGGCGCCTGCTGGCTATCCGCATCATTGGCGTCAACGGCGTCAGCGATATCTTTGTGCGCATTTTTGATAACGGCATTGGTCTGTCATTGATGGGCGACAGCACAGCGGATGCCACGCTTACCGGCAGCATCCGTGATTTTCTCGCGCTGGCACGCGCCGACGATAAAGCCAACACCCTGATCAACTCCGCCATTGATATGGACGGTGACAGTGAATTTGCCATCGCTCTGACACGCATCGCACAGCAGCTGGATATTGACTGGGAAGCGCTGATTTCACCGCTCACCGGTGGTCTGCTGGCTCATCAGCTGGGCAAGGGCCTGCGCGGCCTGATGAACTGGGGTAAGAGCACCTCGGCAACGTATCGCACGGCGGTAAAAGAATATCTGGAAGACGAAGTGGAAGCCGTGACTCCGGCACCTCTGCTGCGTCAGTTTGCGGATGATGTCGACCAGCTGAAACTCGCCACCGACCGCCTCGGTGCGCGCATCGACAACCTGATCAACAGTCGTACAAAGGAACAATAACCCCGTGGCAAACCTCTGGCGTCTGTGGAAGATCCTGTTTGTTTTTACCCGTTACCGTCTCGACAGCCTGGTCCCTGTAGAACAGTTACCCATGTGGATGCGGGCGCTGTTGTTTGTCGCGCCATGGCGCTTTTTCCCGGTACCGTCACGCCTGACCCGCGGTGAACGCCTGCGTCTGGCGCTGGAAGCCCTTGGCCCGATCTTTATTAAATTCGGTCAGATCCTGTCCACCCGTCCGGATCTGGTACCGGAAGACATCGTTAAAGAACTCAAGCGTCTGCAGGACGATGTTCCGCCGTTCCCCAATGACAAAGCCCGCGCCCTGATCGAAGAACAGCTGGGCAAAACCGTGGGTGAACTGTTTGCTGAATTCAGCACCGAGCCGATGGCTTCAGCCTCGATTGCTCAGGTGCATGCTGCGCGTCTGTTTGGCGAAAACGGCCAGCCAGGCAAAGAAGTAGTGGTTAAAGTGGTGCGTCCGGGCATCGAGCACACTATTGAGCGTGACCTTAACCTGCTGGAAACCATGGCCCGCCTGCTGGTGAAATATTCCGCCGAAGGCCGCCGCCTGAAGCCGATGGAAGTGGTGGAAGACTACCGCAACACCATTCACGGCGAGCTGAATCTGCAGGTGGAAGCCTCCAACTGCACCCAGCTGCGCCGTAACTTTGAAGGCTCAGATCTGCTCTACCTGCCGGAAGTGTACTGGGAATTCACACGCACCAAAGTGATGGTGAGCGAGCGCATTTACGGTATTCCGGTGGCGGATGTTGACCAGCTTTACGCGCAGAATACCGATATGAAAGCTCTGGCTGAACGCGGTGTGGAGATCTTCTTTACCCAGGTGTTCCGCGACAGCTTCTTCCACGCCGATATGCACCCGGGCAATATTTTTGTGTCGCGCGAGAATCCACGCACGCCGCAGTACATCGCCATCGACTGTGGCATCGTCGGCAGCCTGACCGAAGAAGATCAGACCTATCTGGCGATGAACATGCTCGCCTTCTTCAATCAGGATTACCATCAGGTAGCACAGCTGCATGTGGATTCCGGCTGGGTGCCGGCCTCCACCAAAGTGCATGAGCTGGCGTCGGCCATCCGCGCCGTGCTCGAACCTATCTTCGAGAAACCGCTGGCCGAGATTTCCTTTGGTCAGGTGCTGATTCAGCTGTTCAGTACCGCGCGCCGCTTCAATATGGAAGTGCAGCCGCAGCTGGTACTGCTGCAGAAAACCCTGCTCAACATCGAAGGTTTAGGCCGCCAGCTGTATCCGGAACTGGATCTGTGGAGCACCGCCAAACCTTATCTGGAACGCTGGATGCGTCAGCGCTTTGGCCCCAAAGCCGCGCTGCGTGAATTCAAGCGCCAGCTGCCGACCTGGCTTGATAAAGGCCCGCAGATTCCGAATCTTATCCATGGCGCACTGACCCGCCTGAATCATATGGACGACACCCAGCACGCGCTGCAGCAGGAAATCATTGCCCTGCGCAACGAGATGGCTGAACAGCGCAAACAGAAACGCAGCCAGATTCAGGGCGGCGTGGCGGTGATTACCGGTCTGTTTGTCTGGTGGCAGGCGTACGCGCTGGGCATGCCGGAAAGCGTCGGCCTGGCCATCACCGCCCTTGGTGTATTGTCACTGATTCTGCGTTGAGCAATTTTTGCGCTATGCTGCCCGCTGAATACAAAGGTAAAACGTTATGAGTAACTGGCTGGACGCAGTGAAATGGGACGAGGACGGTCTGGTACCGGCCATCGCCCAGGATCACAAAACCGGGCGCATTCTGATGATGGCCTGGATGAACCGCGAAGCGCTGGAACTGACCACCGCTGAAAACCGCGCGATTTATTATTCACGCTCACGCAAAAAACTGTGGCGTAAGGGCGAAGAGTCCGGGCATGTGCAGAAATTGCACGAACTGCGCCTCGACTGTGATGCTGATGTGATCGTTATGCAGGTTGAACAGATTGGTGGCATCGCCTGTCATACCGGGCGTGAGAGCTGCTTTTACCGTGTCTGGCAGGATGGTGAATGGGTCACCACAGATGCGGTAATCAAAGACCCGAAAGAGATTTATTAATATGAGTGACGTACTGTCAAAATTAGGCGATATTCTGGAACAGCGTAAAACCGCGGAGCCGGATTCTTCTTACGTTTCCAGCCTGTATCATAAAGGCCTGAACAAGATCCTGGAGAAGGTCGGCGAAGAAGCCACCGAGACCATTCTGGCAGCCAAAGACGCAGAAACCAGCGGCGACAACAAAGACGTCGTCTATGAAACTGCCGATCTGTGGTTCCACAGTCTGGTGGCTCTGGCTAAACTCGGCGAGCGTCCGGAATCTGTAATTAACGAACTGGCACGTCGTTTCGACATGTCAGGTCTGGAAGAAAAAGCCTCACGCACGAAAAAATAACGGCGTGTGCTGTTATTGACCCCAGAGAAGTAAACGGGAACACCATGAGCGACTGCATATTCTGTAAAATCGTCGCCGGAGAACTGCCGGCCAAAGTTGTCTATGAAAACGACCAGCTGCTGGCGTTTCCGACCATCGAGCCAAAAGCCGATACGCACCTGCTGGTGATCCCGAAAAAACATACAGAAAACCTGAACACCCTCACTGCTGACGATGCTGACATGATCGCGCATCTGATGACGACACTGCCGAAGATTGCTGCCAGCGCCGGACTGACCGGTTACCGCACCATCACCAATACAGGCGCAGAGGGCGGCCAGGAAGTCTTTCATATGCACTTTCATATCCTCGGCGGCGACCAGCTGCCGGGATTTTAACGAACACTCAGAGAACACGAGGAAAACCTTATGCTCGGCGGAATCAGCGTATGGCAACTGTTAATCATTCTGGCCATCGTCATTATGATTTTTGGTACGAAAAAACTGCGCAGCCTCGGCGGCGATCTCGGCGGAGCGATTAAAAGCTTCAAAAAAGCCGTGAATGAAGACGACGCGAAAAAAGCAGACGAAGCTCCGGCTGAAAAACTGGAAGACAAATCCGGTGAACAGGCCGACGCCCAGTTCAAAACCCAGACCAAAGATCAAGATAAAGCCTGATGTTCGATATTGGTTTCCTTGAGTTGATGGTGGTAGCCATCCTCGGCCTGCTGGTACTCGGTCCGGAACGCCTGCCCAAAGCAGCGCGCACCGCGGGCCTGTTTATCGGTAAGATCCGCCGTACCATGAATAACCTCCAGGATGATCTGGAGCGTCAGGTACGCACCGAGGAACTGCGCGAAAAACTCAAAGATCCATACGCGACCTTCCTGGACGACGATACGCCGGCCAAACCTGCACACAGCCAGCCTCAGCCCAGCGCTGAGCCTGAAGCCCTGCCTGCCGGTAACAGCGGCGTCAGCGCCAGTGACGTAACAGACGGTAATGACCAGCCAACCAAAGCTTCAGCAGAAGCCAGTGACAGCCATAAGCCATCATGACAGATCAGGAACAGCCTTTAATTTCCCATTTGGTTGAACTGCGCAACCGCCTGCTGAAAGCTATACTGCTGGTGCTGGCGATTTTTCTTGGCCTGTTCTACTTCGCCAATGACCTGTACCTGATTCTGGTTAAACCGCTGTCCGTGCTGCTGCCCAATACCGGCAATATGATCGCCACCGGTGTCGCCTCGCCGTTCCTGGTGCCGTTTAAAATGACGCTGGTTATGGCGGTATTGCTGGCGGTGCCGTTTATTCTGCATCAGATCTGGGGATTTATTTCGCCGGGCCTGTATCAGCACGAAAAGAAATTCGGCATTCCGTTGCTGGTTTCCAGTGTGATTCTGTTTTACTCCGGCATTGCCTTTGCCTACTTCGTGGTACTGCCACTGGCCTTTGGCTTCTTCAGCATGGCCGGGCCGGAAGGCATTTCCTTTATGCCGGACATCAGCAATATCCTCGATTTTATCCTGAAGATATTCTTCGCTTTCGGCATCGCGTTTGAAATCCCTGTCGCCACCTTCCTGATGGTGCTCAGCGGCATCACCACCGTCGAAGCCCTGAGCAGCAAACGCCCGTACATCTTCGTCGGCTGCTTTGTGGTTGGCATGCTGGTGACACCACCAGATGTGATCTCACAGACCATTCTGGCAGTGCCTATGTACATGCTGTTTGAGCTGGGGGTGATTGCCTCGCGGCTGATTAAGAAAGAAAAAGATGACACAGAAGAGACTGCGGAAGACTGACGTTCTGCTGTAGCGGTTGTTCGCTAAAGCAGTTTAAGAGCCCGGTAAGACCGGCTGCTGTCCCACAAATTTCCATTTAAGCACTTTCGAGAATCGTCGGACTGCCACTCTCGCAGGACTGGCTACCTCATTACATTTCTTCTGGGTTCACAATGAATCTGAATTCCATGCCTCTGCATAAATTTCAGCGGTTGAGTTGCTTTGAAAAGAGGCATCGCGGACGCCTTAAATTCGCCTCTGGAGCGCCGAAATGAACGATGATTTTTCTGGTCCGCCGGGCATGGACAATTTTGACGGGATCAAAATTGAACAGCCGCAG
>MDTC01220119.1_pt1 | contig 12717 bp, 7 predicted proteins | sample 811181 | NCBI WGS metagenome assembly MDTC01 (sample SAMN05326644, study PRJNA326480) | marine metagenome | isolation source: seawater | place: Pacific Ocean: North | collected 2011 | reverse complement strand
TTTCATCCTTTATTTTTTTTAGACCTTTAATAATTTTACTTTTTTCAGTAGTAGAAATAATCTTTTGTTTAGATAACATTTCTACATGCGCGATTGAGCCTTGAATATCATAGCTATATAGGTTTTTATCAATATCAATGGATGAAGTAAAATTTTCTGCATCAATATTAGTTTTTTTTAAGAATCTGCCACTCCAGATTTTTTTCACCATAAAAAAATAATAAAATATATATACTTTTAAAACAAATTATAATTTTATTACTTAATTTTGAAAGGTTTAAGTTTCAGGTATATCTTTGGCTATATGAATTGTCCTGGTTGGATAAGCGAACTCAAGATTTTCCTTCTCAAAAGTTTCAAAAATCTTTAATCTAATTTCATGGTTTATCTCTGTTAACGTTTCATAGTCAGGGCTTAATACATTATAGGTCAACTCAAAGTCTAGAGAAAAATCTCCAAAATCTGTGAAAATCGCTCTAATATATTCGGTCTTTGGATTAGATTTCACTATATCTTTAAGAATTTCTTGTACTTTCTTAAGTTTTTTAAAATCCGTTTCATATATTATTCCTATTTTCATCGTACTTCTTCTTTTTTTCATTCTTGATTGATGATAATTTCTTAATCGTGAATTTAATAAGTCGGAATTAGAGATAATTATTTCTTCCCCAGTAAGACTTTCTAATTTTGTGCTTTTTATTCCTATTGCCTTAACGTTTCCCATAAAATTATCGACTACCACATAATCTCCAATCGCAATAGGTTTGTCTATCATTATGGTTAATGATGCAAAAAGATCTCCTAGGATACTTTGTGCAGCTAAAGCTATAGCGAGTCCACCAATTCCAAGCCCTGCTACTAAAGCTGTAATGTCTACTCCAAGATTATCCATGGCCAACATAAGAAATATTAGCCATATGACAAATTTCGATATTGCTGTTAGACCATTTATTGCGGTTACACCGTGCATGTCATCATTAATTTCTTTAATTTTTTTATATCGTGCAAAGATTATGTTTGCAATTAGTATGACCCATTTGGTTATTTGCCAAAATAGTGCAAGGATAAATACATTATTCAAAATATCTGTAATACCGGTGTCTAATTTTACTATCTCACAACCTATGTTTATTGCTCCAATTAAAATAAATATCTTCGAGGTTGAAGAAAGTATCTCTAAGAGATAGTCATCAAGATTATTACTTGTCTTATCCGCAAATTTTTTTAGCTTTTTTTCTGCCAGGTTTTTTATAAAAATTAAAGCTAAGTATATTATCGCAATTGATAAAAATGCTAATAACCATTCCCAAATATAATTGTTAATGAATATTATATTTGTAAATGAATTAAAAAAATCATTCATACTATGATTAATTACATTATAAAATCAGTTATTTCAAATAATTAGTTAATATATTGTCTATGGATCAATTTCATAATCCGATCAAAATTAGTACTAAAAATGCAAGAATTCTCGTAACTGGAGCTACTGGGTATATAGGTGGAAGATTGATCCCGAGGCTCCTAAGCAATGGATTTAAAGTTCGAGTTTTAGTGCGAGATAAAGAAAAGATAGTAAATAAATCTTGGTATAAAGATGTGGAGGTTTTTGAGGGAGATCTAACTAAGCCAGAGTCGTTAAGAGGGCTCCCAACTGGTGTAGACCAGGCTTACTATTTGATTCATTCGATGTCGAATTCACAGGACTATATGGCTCTCGACAGATTGGTAGCAGAAAATTTTGTAGCATTATTTAAGAATATTAAACATGTTATTTACCTAGGTGGAATTTCACCTGAAGGACACCAGATTTCTGAACACTTAAATAGTAGAATTGAGGTAGGTAAAATTTTATCTGAAAATTTGCCAACAACTGAATTTAGAGCGGGGCCGATAATTGGCTCAGGTTCCGCTTCTTATGAAATGCTCAGGCATTTATGTGAAAAGTTGCCAGTAATGATTGCACCGAAATGGATTAATTATCTTGTTAGACCTATAAGTATTAGAGATGTACTAAAGTATCTAATACTAGCCATAGATAAAATTCCTTTAAAGAAACTCGATATAGGGACTGAGCCGATTACTTTTAAAAACATGATGCTAGAGTATTGCGAATTTAGACGGCTCAAAAGATATATATTCCCTGTTCCTGTTTTAGCTCCGGGTTTAGCCGCCAGATGGATTGGCTTGATGACCCCAATAACAAATTTACTTGCAGTCCCAATAGTTAAAGGAATAGTCAATAATATAATTGGAGACACTTCTAAATCTCGAGATTTATTTCCTGAGATTAAGTTGTTAAGCTTGAAAGATTCAATAAGATCATCATTCGAGAAGACAAAAAGTGAATTTGTTGAAACTTCATGGAATAAGCAGGATATTTATCCCAAATATCAGATGTTTCAAAGAAGAGGAAGATTTGAAGAGATTAGAATTACAGAAACCGATTCCACCCCTGAGCAGCTATTTAATGTTCTAAGAAATTTAGGCGACAAGAATGGGTGGTTAGCTTGGAATTTCTTATGGTCATTAAGGAAATTAATTGATCGTTTAATCGGAGGAGCCAAGATTGTCGATAGTGATAGAAGTATCCTTAAAGTGGGAGACTCTATGGATTGTTGGAGGGTCGAAAAATTTGAAGAAAATAGAAAAATTTTGCTTAAAATGACTCTCAAGTCCCCAGGTGAAGCTTGGTTAAAATTAGAGTCAATTCCTCATAATTCTAAAACATTTCTTGTAATTTCTGCAATATTTGAGCCAAAAGGTATATGGGGCTATCTTTATTGGTATTCTATTTTCCCGTTTCATAAATATATTTTTAGTGATTTAGGAAAGGCAATAATTGCAAAGGCAAGATAAATTTTACATCTTTTTTTGACCTAAGACCTCTAAAGTATTACCTTTTTAAAGTTAAAAAAAAATAATTTAAGATTTGCTTGACTCATACAATATATAGTGGTTTAATGAACTTATAATCACAATATATTGTTAATTGTGCACTAAAGATTAGATAGGTTTTAGAGTGATTATGGACTAACCGGGGCAAGGTTTAAGTTTAAATTCCCCTTTTGCACCCCGTTAAGCTTTTTCCTTGCCTCTGAAAATTTACCTAATAAGGAGAGACCAAGTATGAATCAAATCGAACAGTTGTTAGTTGTAAAAAGGTCGGGGGAGTTGGTAAAATTTGATTCTAATAGAATACTTAATGCTATTAATGCTGCTATAGGTGCAGGTGACGAGCCAGAGCTTTCCGAGGTAAATTCAACTGAAATAGTCGATAAGATTGAAGAAGAAATCTTTTCAAGATTTATAGAATTTTATCCAAACGTTGAGAACATTCAAGATATAGTAGAAAAGCATTTGATTAGGTCTGACTTATTTACAGTTGCTCGTCGATACATTATTTATAGAGCTGAACGAGCGAAAGAAAGAGAAAAGCAAAAAGAAAAAATTTCTCAAAAAGCTGAATTAGGAAAGCTTAAAATTAGAAAGAGAGATGGAATAAATGTTCTTTTTAATCCACAAAAGATAAGAAAGACTGTTTCAAGAGCCTGTGAAAAGTATCCTGGTACAACATCAGTTGATTCAATAGTAAAAGAGTTTACAAGAAATATTTTTGATGGAGCTACCACAGAAGATTTAGAGAGGGCTTTAATATTATCTTCAACAGCTTTTATTGAGAGAGATCCTGATTATAGTAAGGTTTCAGCTCAATTATTTTTACAAAGACTTTATAAAGAAGGAATGGAAGTTTCAGTTACAGAAGATTCTTTTGATAGTCAGTATAGAGAGACTTTTATTAACGGTATTAGGCTAGGAGTTAAGCATGGCTATTTGAGTAAAGAATTATTAGATTTTGACTTAGAAAAATTAGCAAATTCGTTGGATTTAAATAGAGATAGTTTATTTGAATTTATAGGTATACAGACTCTATATGAAAGATATCTGTTAAATCATGAAGGAAGAAAATTCGAATTACCACAAGCATTTTGGATGAGGGTTGCAATGGGTGTTTCGATTAATGAAAAAAATAAAGATTCAAGAGCTTTAGAGTTTTATAATAAGTTATCATCAATGGAGTTTGTTTCATCTACCCCTACGTTATTTCATTCCGGAACTCCACACCCTCAACTAAGTTCATGCTACTTAACCACAGTTTCTGATGATTTGTCTCATATATTTAAATGTGTTGGAGATAACGCTCAATTATCGAAATGGTCAGGAGGCTTAGGCAATGATTGGACAAATATAAGGGCAACAGGTTCTCAGATAAACAGTACTAACGTTGAAAGTCAAGGAGTCGTTCCTTTCTTAAAGATAGCGAATGATGTAACCGTTGCCATTAATAGGAGTGGAAAAAGAAGAGGGGCAACATGTGCTTATCTTGAAACGTGGCACTTAGATATTGAAGATTTTTTAGATTTGAGAAGAAATACTGGTGATGACAGAAGAAGAACCCACGATATGAACACATCAAATTGGATTCCCGATTTGTTTATGAAGAGAGTTGTTGAGAAAAAGGACTGGACATTGTTTTCTCCAGAGGAAGTTTCAGATTTACATGATTTGTATGGGGCAAAGTTTGAGGAGGCTTATTTGGCCTACGAGGAGAAAGTAGCAAAAGGGAAAATTAAAAAACATAAAACCATACATGCTCCTGATTTGTGGAAAAAAATGCTTACAAGAATTTTTGAAACAGGACATCCTTGGATTACTTTCAAAGATGCATGTAATGTTCGCTCCCCGCAGGACCATGTAGGAGTAGTGCATAGTTCAAATTTATGCACAGAAATTACACTTAATACTTCTCCAGATGAAACAGCTGTTTGTAATTTAGGATCTATTAATTTATCTAAACACGTTACGAATGGAAAACTTGACAAAGATTTGTTAAAAGAATCAGTTCAAATTGCAATAAGAATGTTAGATAATGTAATTGACTTAAATTTTTATCCTACAATCGAGGCAAAAAACTCTAACTTTAAACATAGACCAATTGGACTCGGAATTATGGGTCTTCAAGACGCTCTTTTTAAGTGTGATCTTTCATTTGAATCGCCAAAGGCGCTTAATTTTTCTGATCAATTAATGGAGTTTATTTCATATAATGCGATAGAATCATCCTCTGAATTAGCAAAAGAAAGAGGCTCGTATGAGACATTTAAAGGATCTAAGTGGGACAAAGGAATTTTCCCTCTTGATACTTTAAGTATTTTGGAAGAGGAACGAAAAGATAATATTGATGTTAACAAGATAACTTCATTAGACTGGGAAGAGTTAAAAAATAAAGTTAAAAAGAATGGAATGAGAAACTCAAATACCATGGCAATTGCTCCGACGGCTACTATTTCCAATATTGCCGGATGTTATCCGTGTATCGAGCCAATTTACAAAAATATTTATGTTAAGTCAAACATAAGTGGAGAATTTACTGTTGTTAACTCATATCTTGTACGTGATTTAAAGGAATTAAATTTATGGTCAAAGGATATGTTAGAAAAGATAAAATATTTTGATGGAAACTTGGATCAAATTACTGAGATACCAGAGGGCCTACGAGAAAAGCACAAGGAGGCTTTTGGAATAAATCCACTTACTCTTTTAAAGCATACTTCAGTTAGGGGAAAATGGATTGATCAAAGTCAATCTCATAATATATTTATGCAGGGAGTTTCTGGAAAATTGCTTAGTGAAATTTATATAGCAGCCTGGAAACTTGGTTTAAAAACAACTTATTATTTACGAACGTTAGCAGCAACTCAGATTGAAAAATCTACACTTGATGCAAATAAATTTGGTTATACTCAAAAGAGAGAGTATAAGGATCTTCCTGACGAAACACAGGAAAAACAAGCAGAGGCAGAGCGACCAGCTTCAGAAGTTACAAGTGCTTGCAGTATCATGGATCCCGACTGCGAAGCTTGTCAATAAATAACGAGGAGAGAAATAGATGAGTATTCTAAGTAATGATTCAAAAACAGATCCAAATAAAATTCTACCAATGACATATATGTGGGCAAGAGAGCACTATAAAGATGGGGTTGCTAATAACTGGACACCAGAAGAGATATCTATGCAAAAGGACGTTGAACAATGGAAGTCTCCAGACGCACTTTCAGATATTGAAAAAAGAATGATTCTTTGGAATTTAGGGTTTTTCTCTACAGCTGAATCTTTAACAGCTAACAATATCGTTCTAACTGTCTATAAGCATGTTACAAACCCTGAGGCAAGACAATATCTTTTGCGACAAGCATATGAGGAAGCAGTTCATACAGATACTTTTATTTATTGTTGCGATACCTTGGGCTTAGATCCAGAGTATATCTATAATATGTATGAAACTATTCCTTCAATAAAAGAAAAAGATGATTATGTAGTTGGTCTTACAAAGTCGATAATGGATCCAAACTTTGAACTAAAAACAGATGAAGATATAAGAATTTTTCTTCATGATGTAGTTGGATACTATGTGATAATGGAAGGAATATTTTTCTATGCGGGGTTTGCGATGATGCTTGCTCTTAAAAGACAGAATAAAATGATTGGTATCGGAGAGCAATTCGAATACATAATGAGAGATGAAAGCATACATTTAGCTTTTGGTTGTGACCTTATTAATACAATTAAAGAAGAGAACAAAGGTGTTTGGACCGAAGACCTTCAAAAGAAAATTACTAATCTAATAGTTGAAGCCGTGGATCATGAAAAAAAATATGCTTTTGATGCATGCCCAAATGGTCTTCTTGGAATAAATCCCGAACAGTTTTGTGAATATGTTGAACATATTGCCGATAGAAGATTAGAGAGAATAGGTCTTCCAAAAATATATGGTACAGAAAACCCTTTCCCATGGATGTCTCAGTCAGTAGACTTATCAAAAGAAAAGAATTTCTTTGAAACAAGGGTTACCGAGTACCAGACTGCTGGTTCATTAGATTGGGATTAATTTATCTAACTTTTAATTGAATTGGATTTAAAAATGTGGTCGATTTTACCGTTCGGATGCTTACTAAACCTTATTGTATTTACACTGTCTACATTGTCACTTTTTTTATAGGCTATTTTTTGAAAGGATCATTTATTTCTGGATGCCAAAGTTTAAAATGATTTTTATGGGCATTGGTATAAGCTCCTTCAGGATAAAATTTATCGTAAAAGTCTAAATCAATATGATGGTTTTGAACCATCATCCTACAGTACATAGGATCGGAGAAACCAGGAAATTTACCATAAGTATCAAAAATATAATTACAAATATCTTTAACAATTTGAATTTCTTCTTTACTTGGCTTTGGAGTTGCGTCCAATACACCTGTAGGGTCTTTATATGGCATGTATTTCGAGTTCCAATTTCCCCACTTCATTTCATTAAAAGCATCTACGGCTTCTGACATATTCTTGTAATATGGAGGGCAAAAAGATTCAAAGTGACCATCTAATCCAACCGGAGCTTTTGAAATAGCTTCGCCCCAATCTGATCCTTGATCCTTTGCGTCAACACATGTAAAACCCAATCCTTCGAAGTCGTCATTTGCACCTAATATATGCCTGCTTTGAAATCCACTAAACATCCAACCACCCAACCCTAGAATTTGTTGAGTAAGTACAACGTTTTGACAGAATAATGGTTGTTCCGCAATATATCCATTTGCAAATCTAAGTTCGGCCTCTATTAATGGAACTTGATTGGACTTGTTTATATATCCATTGTCAATCCATTTTTGTGTCCCCGCAGGTTTCATTTTATTTAATTCATCAACAAAATTAAATCTATGCCCATCACGCATATAAAAAAATAAAATATTTATAAGCCCAGCTGATAGATCAGTCACTGGCATAAACAATGTAGTGCCAGGCTTGTTTACACTCCATGTATTGTGTATTGCTAGACCAGGAGGGATATTAGGAATTTTTGCTCGGCCATCGTGAATTTTAATTCTTGATTCTCTAAAAAGTTCTAAAATTTTCTGTATTTTATCTTCTTTTTTTAACCCTTCAATTCCTTTTAAGTCAGGAGCATCCTTATCATTAAGTTTTAATAAATATAATCCCTCGTCATTAGTATAAAAAAGCTCTGTTCTATGTATGTCACCAAGAGAGGGGATTGTTTTGCTCATAAATTTAACTTCCAAGTCCAGACCTTTATGAGGAGGAAAATCTGAAAGATTTATGTTTTTAATCCCTAGTCCATTCCAAGCTAAAATTGCTTCTTCAATTTCACTTAGTGGAATTGGTGGGTGTTTGGATTTATATTTGAGAGGTCCTTCATCAATTTCTCCACCCATTGGAAATCGGCGTGACCTTCTTTCATAAAGAGCATTTAAATAAGAGTAATTAATTGCTTCATTTAAACCGGGAGGAAATTTTGACATATTCTTATTTTAACTCAAAATAATAAGAACTGTTAGAAATGAAAAACTTTTTATTAGATTATTTAAAGAACCACTCAATTTTAAAAGGTGAATTTACTCTTTCCTCTGGCGAGAAAAGCTCATATTATATAGATGCGAGAATTACTACACTTTCAGCCGAATCTTTAGGAGCTATTACAGAAATTTTTTATGAAAAAATAATTGAAAAGAATTTAAAGCATGTGGGTGGCCCCACTATCGGAGCTGACCCTATAGTTGGTGCATTGTTAGATGTATCATATTCTAAAGGCAGTCCTTTAAAAGGTTTCTTGGTTAGATCAGGTGAAAAAAAACATGGAACAAAAAAAGTCGTTGAAGGTCCGTCTATAAAAAATTCAAAAGTTGTAATAGTAGAAGATGTTGTTTCCACTGGTGGGTCAGTGCTCGCTGCTATTAAGGAAGTAGAAAAAGAGGGAGCCAAAGTTGACCTTATATTATCTATTGTCGATAGAGAGATGGGGGCAATAGAAAAGTTTTCTAAATTAAATATACAATATAGTCCTATATTTAAAATTTCAGAATTAATTTAAATAAAAGCCTTCGATAAATATTTCTTGAGATCAACAAATGTCAGATAAAGGCAAGGAATTAGGAATAAAGTAATAAAGGTTGCAAAAACTAGACCAAGACCTAACGATATCGCCATAGGGGCTAAAAATGCTGCCTCTCCTCTAGTTTCAAACATTAATGTAAATAATCCGGCAAAAGTTGTGAGCGTTGTGAGAATTATAGCTCGGAATCGGTTTTTAGCCGAATAGAAAATTGAGTATATGAAATTATTATTTCTTATTCCTTTATTGATGAAATTCATCAGTATAAGACTGTCATTAATAACTACACCTAATAGTGCAACAATGCCGATTATTCCTGTTATTGAAATTGGATCACCTCTTAAAAGAACACCAACAGTAATCCCTACAATAGTAAAAGGTAAGATTGACATTATTAACAAAGGTTGGAAGTAAGATCTAAGGATTGTTGCCAGAATTAAATAAATTATTAATATAGATATGATGGACGCTCTTTTGACGCTTTCTAAAGATTCTCTAGTATCTTGCTCTTCACCATCTAAAGTTAGTTTATAGCCAGGAAAATCTTTCTTTATATTATTAAAGTAATTAACTACGCTCCCAATTATTTTTCTAGGTGTTGTAATGTCTGAATCTATTTCTGCCGTAATACTTGCTGCTCTTTCTCTATTGTACCTTGAAATATTCACCAAAGAAGAGTCAACTGAGGTAGTAGTAAAGTTTGATATTGGCATATAAGATCCATCAGCTGTTCTTATTAGGTGATCGGAAAGGTTTAAAGGACCTTCGGTATTAAATGAATTAGTAACTTTAATTTTTATGTATGCTTTTTCATCATTAACTCTTGTCTCATCGATTGTTAGTCCATCTACTATTGCACGTATCTCTCTACCTAAATCAAGAGTACTTAAACCATAAAGAGATGCTTTTTGTTCATCGACATTTATATTTAATTTTGTTTTACCATATGAAAGATCATCGGTTACACCATAAACACCCTTCTTGGTATTTAGGAATTTTTTTATTTTTTTACTTATTTCAGTCAGAACAGAAACGTCATCACCTATGATTCTGATGTCAAGATCCTTTCCTTTAGGCGGACCAGCGGTTTGAACAAAGCTTATACTTTCTGGGCCTATGATTTCCTCCTCTACTATAGCCTGAACTTTTTTCATTACCTCTAAACCATTTTCTTTTCTTTCTTCAAAATCTTTAAATTGAACTAAAATATTTGAAACATGATCTCCAAATACAGGTGGTTTTTTTGAGAAATCAATTCCTAAAGTTGTTAAAGAGTTTTTAAGAAGATTTTTTGGTGTATTCTTTAGAATAATTTTTTCAATTTCTTCTGTCTTTTTACTAGTTAAATCTAAGCTATAATTTGTTGGATTTTGGACTTTGATAAGATATTGATTTATGTCTGATACATATAGTAATACAAAAGGTATTTTAAAAAGTATAGTTAAGCTTAATACTAGCAACAAAGAAGACATACTTATTACAAAGTATCTATATCTAAGTGACGAAATTAAAGTTCTCAAATATTTTCTCCGAAATTTATTAAATAATCTTTGAATGAAACCACTTTCTTTGCTAATTTTTACAAAATCTGCACAATGAGATGGTAAAATTGCAAGAGCTTCTATTAAAGAAAAAACCAAAGCGAAAATTGCAACTTGAGGGATTATTGAAAGGAAGATACCTAGAGTTCCTTGTGCTAATAAAATTGGGAAAAGGGATGCAATATTAGTTAAAATTGTAGCAATAACAGGCCATGCGATCTCCTTAGTTCCAACAATCGCTGCTTGTTTTGGCTCTAATCCTTTTTGTATATATCTTTTAACATTTTCAACAACTATAATTGCATCATCCACCACAATTCCAAGAACCATTATTAGTCCAAACATAGTTATTACGTTAAGACTTGCACCTGTATATTGCATTACTATAAATGCACCAAAAAATGCTACAGGAAGACCAAGAGCAGCAAGGAAAGCAGATCTAAAATCTAGAAATAATGCTAAAATCAATAAGACTGCTAGGATTCCATAAATTCCTGTTTTTACCATTGATTGAAATCTTCCCTCAACCCAGTAAGATGAATCATTAGAAATAAATATTTTTATATCATTAGGAAGATTTTGTTGAAAGGAAGATACCGTTTCTTTGATTTTTTTAACAGACTTGATTGCATCCTTGTTTTTTTGTTTTTCTATCCAAAAAGAAACTGATTTAAATCCATTGATTCGTGAAAGGGAAAGATCCTTTTCTTGACCCAGTTCAATCTTCGCTATATCACCAAGTATAAGTGGTATCTTATTAAATCTTTTATTTAATGGTATATTTTCAAGCTCGTAAATACTTTCAATTCTACCTTTTGTCCTTATAGTATATTCCTGTTCACCTGTTTTTATAGCTCCTGCGGGTAAGTCGATATTTTTTAATTTAATAGTAGTTATTATTTCATTTAAACTAAGCTTATATTGAAGAAGTTTCCTTTGATCTATATTGATCCAAAAAACTAAGTCACCATATCCAGACTCTATCAGACTATCAATTTCATCAAGCTTCTCTAAATTGTCTTTTAATTTTGTAGCATAAAATCTTAGCTCGTTTTCATCTCCATTACTACCAATTGATACATTGATTAATGGTGCACTAGCTTCTACCTCTTTTGTTATTGGATCCTCAATATCTAAGGGCAAGTCATTTCTAATTTGAGAAATTTCGGACCTAATTTCCTGAGCTATTTCTTTAATATCTTCATTTGGTAAAAGCTCTGCAACAATAAAAGACCTAGATTCTGATGAAGTAGATGTAATTTTTTTTATTCCAGAAATTCCTGATATTTGATCTTCAATTGGTATTGTAATTAGTTTTTCTACATCTTCAGCAGTTGAATTTTCGTATATTGTGACAACTGTTACCCTCTCAAATCCAATAGATGGAAATAGTTCTTTAGGTAAATTTATTCCAACATATAAGCCAAAGATAATAATTGTAGCCATTAGGAGATTTGAGAAAACAGGATTGTTGACTGAAAATTCTATTAGTCGCATCTATTAATCGTTTTCCCTTACTTTATCGTTATCCTCAAGTTTTGCTTGACCATTAACGACAATTTTGTATAAGTTAGGTATTTGATTTTGGGGGACAATAAATGATTGATTATTTAATTGAATAGGGGATATTTTTATTTTTTTCGCCGTTTCATCTTTAACTATAAAAATATAATACTTGTCTTCTTCCATAATAATGGCACTGGAGGGAAAAGAAATATAATCTTTATATTCATCAACTATAACTTCTACTTCCACAACTTCTCCAGGAATAAATACATTTTTTTTGTTATTTACCTGAAACTCTAGTTTATATGAAGGAGCATCATTACTAATTTGTCTTCCAATACCTAGAAGCTTAGCTTCTAGAAATATACCTTTGTATTTTATAAGTAATTTTTGATTTGAATTTCTTATTTCTTCGGCTCTATTAGAACTAAGATTTGCTTTTCCAATCAGCAAACTATTGTCCAAAAATTCAAAAAGAGTTGAGCCTCTTGTAATTTTTTGTCCAATATCAAAAAAGTACTTATTAATATATCCATTAAAAGGGGCTCTAACGGTAAGATTATCAAATTCCCATAAGACTCTTTTATATCTCATTTTTTGGGCTTCATATTCAAACTTCATAGATCTGTAAGAATTCATTTGAGTTTCTTTTTCCTTATCTGAAATAATCTTTTTCTCATGAAGTTTGATGCTATTCTTATAATT
>MDTC01148709.1_pt1 | contig 12717 bp, 12 predicted proteins | sample 811181 | NCBI WGS metagenome assembly MDTC01 (sample SAMN05326644, study PRJNA326480) | marine metagenome | isolation source: seawater | place: Pacific Ocean: North | collected 2011 | reverse complement strand
TCAAGATCAGTATCTAAAAGAACTCCTTTTGTAAGCTTATAATTTTCAATTAATTCCTCAAAGTGATATCCAGCAACTCCCATAACTACGTTACCATACATTTGGATAAATCTTCTATAACTATCCTTAGCAAATCGTTTATTAGAAGTCTTAAAAGCAAGTGCTTTGACAGTTTTATCGTTTAAACCAAGATTTAAAATAGTATCCATCATACCTGGCATCGATACTCTTGCTCCTGATCTTACAGAAATAAGTAAAGGATTTTTTAAATCTCCAAATTTCTTGCCAACATCTTTTTCAACAACCTTTAATTCTTTTTTGATCAGTGAAACTAAATTTTTATTTATTTTTTTCTTATTTTTGTAAAAAAGATCACAAACTTTAGTTGAAATTGTAAATCCTGGAGGAACCGGAAGACCCATTCTCCCCATTTCAGAAAGGTTTGCTCCTTTACCTCCTAGGAAATTTTTAGGATTTTTAATTTTCAAATTATTTTTTGATTTGAAATTTAAAATTAGTTTTTTCATTGAGAGGAGTCAATTAAAGAAAAATTAATATAATTATCAAATGTTTTACACATCATTTGAATTAGTTCTAGTCTATTTTTTTTTATTAATGGGTCATTCTCATTTACAATTACATTGTCAAAAAACTCAAATACTTCTTTTTTTGCACTGACTAAATTATCTAATGTTTGAACATAATTTTCATCTTTATTTAAGCCTGAAAAATATTTGCGTAACTCACCTATTTTTTTAAATAAATTTTTTTCAATTTCTGTTTTAAAAATACCAGGATCAGTTGTATTTGTTAGTTCTATTTTTTGATTTTTTAACTCACCATCTAAGATATTTGAGGCTCTTTTATAACTTGAAATAATATCAATTCCATCTTGTTTATTAATTATTTTGTTTAAATTTTTAGCCTTATTAAAAATTACAGTTGATTGATCAAGACTAAATTTGCTTAGTGACGCTTTAATTATATCATTTCGAATATTTTCTTCTTTCATAAAATATCTTAATCTCTCAGTTAAAAAATCACATAATTCCTTTTGTAGGAATTTATTCTCAAACTTAAATCCTTGCTCTAAATATAGATTTGATGAATAACTTATAAAATCTATAATTTTAAAATCTTTTTTATTTTCAATTATAATTCTAATAATTCCTAATGCTATTCTTCTTAAAGCAAATGGGTCTTTGGAGCTCGTCGGTTTTTGGTTCAATCCAAAAAAACCAACTAAAGTATCTATTTTATCTGCAAGAGAAAGAGCAACGCTAAAAGGCTTTTTTGGAACTCTAGAATTAGAACCAACTGGTAGATATTGTTCATTTATAGCAATTGCTACATCTTTATCAAAACCTTGTACGTTTGCAAAATAACTTCCCATAATACCTTGAAGTTCTGGAAATTCAGCAACAATTTCTGATAACAGATCAACTTTACAAAGTGATGCTGACAATTCAACTTTTTCTTTGCTAATCAATAACTCATCAGAGATCATGCCACCAAGTTTTCTCATTCTTTGAGATTTATCAAAATAAGTTCCCAAACCCTTGAAATAATTCATCGATTTTAACTCAGTAACTCTTTTAACCATATTTTGAGATTTATCTTTTTTCCAAAAAAATTCTGCATCACTCAACCTTGCCTCTACTACTCTTTCATTACCTAATTTAATAAATCCTTTTTTATCATTATTATTTGCTACAACTAAAAATTCATTTGTAATATTACCTTTTTTATCAAAAGTAGGAAAATATTTTTGATGATGTTGCATTGTGATCATTAAAATTTCTTTAGGAATAGTTAAAAATTTTTTATCAAAATCACAAAGTACGACATTTGGCCGATCTGTTAAATTAACAACCTCCTCTAGCAATTTTGGATTATGTTCAATATTAATATTTTTATCTTTTAAAATTTTATCAAATTTTGACTCAATTAGATTTTTTCTTTCATTATGATCTATAATTATATCTAATGATTTAAAAAATTTTTTATAGCCTTTAAAATCAGTAAATATTTTTACCTTTTCTTCAAATTCTTTATCAACAAAAGTTGAATTAGAAGATTTCAAATGGCAAAAATTAAAATTTAATTTTTTTTTATCAAAAATTGCTAAGATTGATTTTAAAGGTCTACCCCAATTTAAATCAAAATTTCCCCATTTCATTGATTTTTTCCATTGAATTTTTTGTAATAATATAGGTATAAACTCCTCTAATAATTCATGTGTATTAAATTTTTTTGACTTTTTTTTAAAAAAATAAAAATTCCCTTTATCTATTTCCTTTATATAAAGTTCTTTTTTTGTAATTTTATTTGATCTAATAAATCCCTCTAATGCTTTCTCTGGTGATTTGATATTGGGACCTTTAATTTCCTCTGCTTTTATAAAAAACTTTTTTTGGACTCCTTGGATTAAAATCACTAGCCTATTTGGTGTTGAATATGATGAGCATTCTTTAAATTTAATTGATTTTTCTTTAAGTAAATCATTAATACTTTTCAGTAAGTCTTCCCTCGCATTTTTTTGAAGACTTGAAGGAATCTCTTCACTAAATAATTCTAAAAAAAATTCTGACATTATTTTTGACTATCTAACCAAGCAGTAGCTGCGGATCTAGTAATATCTCTAATTCTTGCTATGAAACGTGCTCTTTGGGCAACACTAATTGCTCCTCTTGAGTCTAAAATATTAAAAACATGACTTGCTTTTAAGCATTGATCATATGCAGGTAATGAAATTTTTTTATCCACTAAAGATTTCGCTTCTAATTCATGCATATCAAACATCTTAAAAAGAATATCTACATTTGCATGCTCGAAATTATAATATGAAAATTCTTTTTCAGCCTGATAAAATACTTCATGATACTTAACTCCTTGATCGTTCCATAACAAATCATAAACATTTTTTTGTTGTTGAGTAAACATGCAAATTCTTTCTAAACCATAGGTAATTTCTACTGAAATAGGTTTGCATTCATATCCCGCCATTTGTTGAAAATATGTAAATTGGGTTATTTCCATTCCATCACACCAAACTTCCCAGCCTAATCCTGCGGCACCTAATGTTGGGCTTTCCCAGTCATCTTCAACAAATCTTATATCATGTTCATTGTGATCAATTCCTATTACAAACAAGCTATCAAGATAAAGTTTTTTTATATTATCTAATGAAGGTTTGATTAAAACTTGGAACTGATAATAATGCTGAAGTCTGTTAGGATTTTCACCATATCTACCATCTGTTGGTCTTCTTGATGGCTGAACATATGCTACTTTCCATGGTTTGCTGCCAAGAGATCTAAGTGTTGTTGCAGGATGAAAAGTTCCGGCACCTACTTCCATATCATATGGCTGAAGTATAACACAACCTTTTTTACTCCAAAATTTCTGTAGATTTAAAATTGTTTCTTGAAATGTTTGGATTTTTTTTTTAGTTTTATTTTTTTTAAAAACCATATCTCTGCCAAATTGATCTTTCTTCTAAAATATTTGCAAATTGATCGACTTGATTGTTAGAAGAAGAAAGTTTCTGACTTAACCATCCTTTAGATTTTTCAAATTTCTTAATTATAACTTCCTCTCCAAATTTTTCTTTTAAAACTTCATGTGCATTTCCAATTCCATCAATCAATCCTAAGTTTTTTGCTTTACTTCCAGACCAAAACTCACCAGAAAAAAGTTCAGTTTCAGATTTGTTTAATTTTGAACCTCTGCTTTTTTCTACCACTTCTATAAAATCTTTGTGTAAATCTAATTGAATATTTTTAAGTCTTTCAATATCATCTTTTTTCTCCTCTAAAAATGGATCTAGTGTACTTTTATTCTTTCCTGCAGTATGTACTCGCCTATCTACACCAATTTTTTTTATCAATTCGGTAAAACCAAAAGATGAGTAAATTACTCCAATTGATCCAATAATTGAGCTTGAATTAGCATAAATTTCATCTCCCGCACATGAAATTAAATAACCTCCTGATGCCGCTACATCTTCTGCGAATACAATAACTTTTTTTTTATATTTTTTTGCTTGCTGTCTAATAAAACTGTAAATCAAATGAGATTGTACTGGAGACCCTCCTGGAGAATTGATGGATATTGCAACGCACGAAGCCTTTCTTAATAAAAATGCCTTTTTAATAATTTCTTCTTGTCCAGCAAAATCTATTCCTTGTTTGAACTTACCAGCGTTTCCAATTATTCCGTTAAGTTTTAAGTGAGCTACTATTTTTTTCTTTTTAAAAAAAGAGAACATATTTTTTACTATAGAATTATTTATCGAATATAAAAACTACTTATAATTGAAGAATCAGGTGCGTCAATTGATAAGTAATATATATAAGTTAATTATATTAGTTTAAAATTATTATGGGAACTGTAGTACAGCTAAAAAACCAGGTAAATGATTCTTATTTTCAATTAAAAGACTCTGTTGAAGAAAAGCTGATTTTGACTGAGGAAAAAATTAGAGCAAAATTAGTAAGTGACGTTCAACAGGTTCAGAAAATGACAGATTACCATATAAAGACTGGAGGCAAAAGACTTAGAGCTTTATTAACTCTAGGAAGCGCAAAACTTTGTGGATACTCAAAGGGCTCAAGGGATATAAATTTAGCAGCTTGCGTAGAATTAATACATAGCGCAACATTAATGCATGATGATGTAATTGATGAAGGTAAAGTTAGAAGAGGAAAAGAAACTCTGAATAAAGTTTGGAATAATCACTCTTCTGTTTTAATTGGAGATTACCTACTTAGTAGATGTTTTGAAATAATGGTAGAGGATGGGAACTTAGAAGTTTTAAAATTATTATCTTCCACATCGTCCAAAATCGCTCAAGGTGAAGTTTTACAACTCCAACATAAAGGAGAAGTGGATATGTTAGAAGAAACTTACTTAAAAATAATTTCTGCTAAAACTGCAGAATTATTTGCGGCAGCAACAAAAGTAGGAGCAATTTTATCTGATGCTAAAAATAAAGAAAAAGATGCACTAGAATTTTATGGAAGAAATTTAGGATTAACTTTCCAAATTGCAGATGATACGCTTGACTATAATTCTGAGCTAAAGTTATTTGGTAAGAAGATTGGTCAAGATTTTTATGAAGGCAAAATTACACTGCCAATTATCTTACTTTTTCAAAAATTAAATAATAAAGAAAAAATAGATTTAATTAAAATTTTCAACAAAGATAATCGTACCAAAGAAGACTTTAACAATATAATTGCTTTAATTAATAAATTTAAGATTATTAAAGAATGTTATCAAAAAGCTAAACATTATATTAACTTAGCCTCAAACTCATTAAGTGTTTTTAACGACTCTAAAGAAAAAGATGTTCTTAAAAACTTAACATCATTCAGTTTATCAAGAAATTTTTAAGGACTAAGCAAAGACTTTGTCCAATTACCAGATTTATTTTTATAATACTTGAGCCTCTCATGAATTCTGCTATCACCGTCTAACCAAAATTCAATGCTCTCTGGAGATAAATTCCAACCAGACCAATGTTTTGGTCTCGGAACATTTTTTTCATCATTAAATTTTTTTTCAAAATTCTCTATGGCTTTCATTAATTGATCTCTTGTTTTTAATTTTTCACTTTGGTTTGATGCCCAGGCACCTATTCGACTTGAATATGCTCTTGAAGAATAATATTTATCTGCAACTTTATCCGTTACAAGAGAAACTTTTCCCACAATTCTAATTTGTCTTAAAAGACTTTTCCAATGGAAACACATTGCTGCATATGGATTTTCTTTTAATTCATTTCCTTTTTGACTATTTAGATTGGTATAAAATACAAATCCATTTTCATTAAAATCCTTGAGCAAAACCATTCTCACTGAAGGAATATTCTTTTTGTTTGATGTAGCCAAAGCAACTGCGTTTGGATCATTTAGCTCTGTTTTTTCAGCCTTCTCCATCCATTTCTCGAATAAACTGATTGGATCATCTATGTCTAGAAAACAACTATTAATTCCTAAAGAGTTTTTTTGATTCATAATTTAAACAAAATATTCTATATAATATAAATAATGTCATTTAATACATTTGGAAAGCTATTTCGTTTTACCTCATGGGGAGAATCTCATGGACCTGCTATTGGCTGCATAATTGATGGCTGCCCTCCTAATATAGATCTAAAAGAACAAGATATTCAGAAAGAATTAGATAAAAGAAAACCAGGACAATCAAAATTTACAACCCAGAGAAAAGAGGATGACAAAGTCCAAATATTGTCTGGAGTTTTCGAAGGCAAAACTACAGGAACACCAATTTCATTAATTATTTACAATAAAGATATGAGATCTAAAGATTATGGAAATATTAAAAATAAATTCAGACCTGGTCATGCAGATTTTACTTACTTTAAAAAATATGGAATAAGAGATTATAGAGGTGGTGGCAGATCTTCTGCTAGGGAAACTGCCGCAAGAGTTGCTGCTGGAGCAATAGCAAAGATTGTTCTTAAAAAAAAATTAGGTAAAAAATATAAAGTAGTTGGTGCAGTAACTCAATTAGGGATACTAGGATGTGACACAAATCAATGGAATGATAATACAATTTCAAAAAACCCATTTTTTTGTCCAGACAAATCAATGATTAAACTTTGGGAAAAATACTTGCTAAGTGTTAGAAAATCTGGATCATCTTGCGGAGCAGTGATTGAAGTAAGGGCAAGAGGAATCCCTGTAGGTTTAGGCGCACCAATATATTCAAAATTAGACACTGATATAGCTTCAAGCCTAATGAGTATTAACGCTGTTAAAGGCGTAAATATTGGATCTGGAATGAATTCTGCAAAACTAAGTGGAGAACAAAATTCAGATGAAATTTCATTTAATAATAAAAAGTTAAGATTTAATTCTAATAATGCAGGTGGAATACTTGGTGGAATTTCAACTGGTCAAGAAATTATCGCATCATTTGCTGTTAAACCAACTTCTTCAATTTTAACAAGTAGAAAAACTATAAATAAATTTGGAAAAAATACTTCAATTTCTGTAAAAGGCAGACATGATCCATGTGTTGGAATAAGAGCTGTTCCAATTGGTGAGGCTATGATAAATTGTGTACTATTAGATCACTACTTAATGAATAAAGCTCAATGTGGTTAAAAAATTATTCTTTTACAACTCTGATTGAATCTCTGTTAAACAAAATATCTAAAATTTTTTTTGAAATTTGAGCACTATTCAAACCAGCTATTTCATACATTTTTTTTGGATTATCTTGCTCAATAAATTTGTCTGGCAAAGTCATTGATCTAAATTTTAAACCTTTATCAAAAATTCCTTTTTCTGAGAGAAGTTTCTTAACATGAGATCCAAATCCTCCAATTGAACCTTCTTCAATTGTAATCATAACCTCATGTCTCTTCGCACAATTTAAAATGAGTTTTTCATCCAAAGGTTTAACAAATCTTGCATCTATGATTGTTACTGAAATTCCTTTAGCTTTTAACTCTTCTGAAGCCAATTTACATTCCTCAAGACGAGTCCCTAAATTTAATATACATACTTTCGTACCATTCTGAATAATTCTTCCTTTACCAATTTCAATTTTTTCATCAATTGATGGCAATTCAACACCAATACCCACTCCTCTAGGATATCTTATCGCACAAGGCTTATCATTAATATCTACTGACGTGTTAATCATTTTGACTAACTCTGCCTCGTCACTTGCCGCCATTACAATAAAATTTGGAAGAGTTGATAAATAAGTTATATCAAATGAACCAGCGTGTGTTGATCCATCAGCCCCAACCAAGCCTGCTCTATCTATTGCAAATCTAACAGGTAAACTTTGTATAGCCACATCGTGAACTACTTGATCATATGCTCTTTGTAAAAAAGTAGAGTAAATAGCTGCATAAGGCTTGTAGCCTTCTGTTGCTAGTCCTGCAGCAAAAGTTACAGCATGTTGTTCGGCAATACCAACATCAAACATCCTATTAGGAAATTCTTTGCCAAAAATATCCATACCTGTTCCACCTGGCATGGCTGCTGTAATACCAACAATTTTACTATCTTTCTTGGCATGATTTACCAAAGTATTAGCAAATACTTTGGTATAGGCAGGAAGGTTAGATCCACTTTTAATTTGCTCACCTGTTTCTACATTAAATTTTGATACACCGTGGTAATGGTCATTTGCTTTTTCCGCATATGAATAACCTTTACCTTTTTGTGTCTTAATATGTATCATTATTGGACCTTGATGTTTGGAATCCTTAGCATTTTTTAAAATTGGAATAAGAGAAGACAAATCATGACCATCTATTGGGCCTGCATAATAAAAACCTAAAGAACTAAACAAAGTTCCTCCTGTAACAGCTGAGCGTAAGAAATCCTCAGCTTTACCTGCCTTAGCACTAAATCTTTTTGAAAATGCTGATGTAATTAATTTAATAGTTTCTCTAAAACTAAAATAAATTTTTCCTGTAAATAATTTAGCTAAATATGTTCTCATTGCACCTACAGGTTTTGCAATTGACATATCATTATCATTTAAAATAACAATCATTTTTGTTTTCGAAGCACCAGCATTATTCATTGCCTCATAAGCCATCCCTGCACTTATTGCTCCATCACCTATAACGGCTATTACATTAGATGATTTGTTTTCTAATTTGTTTGCCTCAGCGATTCCTAATGCTGAAGATATCGAGGTTGAACTATGAGCAGCACCAAAAGGATCATATTCACTTTCAGATCTTTTAGTAAAACCAGATAAACCATTTCCCTGTCTTAAACTCCTAATTTTATCTTTTCTTCCTGTTAAAATTTTATGTGGATATGATTGATGTCCGACATCCCATATTAATTTATCATTAGGTGTGTCAAAGACATAATGAAGAGCCACTGTTAACTCGACTACACCAAGACCAGCGCCTAAATGTCCACCTGTTTCTGAAACTGCACTTACCATTTCTTCTCTAACCTCATCAGCAACTTTCTGTAAATCATTTTCTTGAACTTTTCTTAAATCAGAAGGAAAGTTAATATTGTTTAAAAAACTATAATTTTTTTTCATGCATTTCTATTTAAAATATAATTTAAAGTATCGCTAATTTTTTTTGTACTTGACCCATACCTGATTAAACTCTTATTAATATTTTTTATAATCTTATCACAATATTTAACAGAATTACTATAACCCAATAAACTAATTAATGTTGCTTTTCCTTTTTTACTATCTTTTCCTGTTTTTTTTCCTGCCAACTTAGAGCTTCCTTTGAAATCAATCAAATCATCTGCAATTTGAAACAAAAGACCGATTTGATAACCAATTTTTTCAAAAGACTTTAATTCACTAATCTTTTTTTTCTTTATTATTACTGGGGCTGCACAACAAAAACTAAAAAGCTTACCAGTTTTCTTTATCTCCATTTGAATTATTTTATTTTTAGAAATTTTCCTTTTCTCGTAACTTAAATCTAAATATTGTCCCCCAGCCATTCCTAAATGACCAGAACACTCTGATAATTTTATTATTAAATCAATTTTAATTTTTTCACTTAATTCTAACCTTGGACTCGCCAAAATTTCAAATGCCATGGTAAGTAACGAGTTACCTGCCAAAACAGCCGTATATTCTCCAAATTTTATATGAGTAGAAGGTTTTCCTCTTCTGATTTTGTCATCATCCATACATGGTAGATCATCATGGATTAAAGAATAAGCATGAATACATTCAACAGCCGCACCTATCGCAATCAATGTTTTATAATCTATTGAAAATAAAGAACCAATATCAATTAAGATTTTAGACCTTATTTTTTTTCCACCAGGAAAAAGGGCATACTTCATAGCTGACATTAGATGTGAATTGTTTTGTTTGTTAATATGTTTTTTTAAAAAAAAATTTGTGTCTTTGGCAATTCTACTAAGCTTTTTTTTCATTTTTTATTATATTTTTTATCTTTTTATTTGTTTCCTCACTAATTGACTTTAAATTTTTTTTAAATTTTTTTTCAATTATGTTATCTAACCTTAAAAGCTCTTGATAGGCATCAACAGAATTAGTTAAATTATTTTCGTCTTCTAATGATTTAATAATTTTGTTTGCTTTTTCTGTAAGTTCCTCAAGTGAACCTTGATCATATTCAAGTGGTAAAATTTTATCTTTCATATATTAATGATTATTAATACATGAAATCTATTCAATCAAATATCAAAAAAGCAAAAAAATATTTAGATAATAAGGAATGCATCGCAATACCAACAGAAACTGTATATGGGTTGGCTGGCAATGCTTACTCGAGTATTGCTGTAAAAAAAATTTATAAACTAAAAAAAAGACCAATAAATAACCCTCTTATTGTTCATTATTATAACCTTGAGCAACTTGAAAAAGATTGTGATTTAAATGATAATTTTTTAAAGCTTTATAAAATATTTTCTCCTGGACCATTAACATATATCTTAAGACTAAAGAAAAGTTCTAAAATTTCAAAATTTGTCACAAATAGTAAAAAAACTTTAGCTGTTCGATTTCCTAAACATTATTTATTAAGAAATTTATTAAAGAATTTAAATTATCCATTAGCTGCTCCTAGCGCAAACATTTCCTCAGGATTAAGTTCTGTAAAAGTTTCTGACGTTTGTGATGAGTTTGGAGTAAAAATTAAATTTATTTTAGATGGTGGAAGAAGTAAATTAGGAGTTGAATCTACAATTTTAGATCTTACAGACAAACCTTCATTATTACGATATGGTGGCTTAGACATTTCAAAAATTGAAAAAGTTTTAAATAAAAAATTACTTATTAAAACAAATACAAAATACAAAATTTCTCCTGGCTTATTTTCACTCCACTATTCACCAGGCATACCTTTAAGAATGAATGCAAAAATAAATCATGAAAATGAGGCGTTTGTATTAATTAAAAAAAAAAAAGTTAAATTAAGAAATTATTACTATTTGTCAAAAACAAAAAATCTAAATGAAGCTGCAAAAAAATTGTACTCAACTTTAAGGAAAATTAAAAAAGATGGATTTAAAAAAATAGCAGTTGAAAAAATTCCTTTTAAAGGTCTTGGTAAAACAATTAATGATAGACTTAATAGAGCCTCTAAATACTAATGACTAACTCAATTGAAGTAATTAATCTTTCAAAAACATATAAAAATAAACTGGCAGTAAACAAGATTAATTTTAGAGTTAATGAAAATGAAATAGTAGGACTATTAGGTTCAAATGGTTGTGGAAAAACTACAACAATTGGCATGATATTAGGTTTATTAAAGCCGACTAGTGGTGAGGTTTTAATTAATGGAAAAAATATAGAAAAAAATAAAATTTCTCTTTTACATAAAATGAATTTTATTTCACCTTATATTGAATTACCTAAGAAACTTAGTGTAAAACAAAACTTAATTGTTTATGGTAAATTATATAATGTTCAAGATTTAAATAAACGCATAGATTATCTTGCTGACGAACTTAGGTTGTATGATCTACTAGATAAAATTACCGGAGAGCTATCATCAGGACAGAAAAATAGAGTTAGTCTTGCGAAAGCCTTAATAAATAATCCATCTGTTCTACTTTTAGATGAGCCAACAGCTTCTTTAGACCCTGAAACGGGTCATTTTGTCAGAACTTTTTTAGAAAAATATAAAAAAGAAAAAAAATTATCAGTCTTACTTGCTTCACATAATATGGATGAGGTTAAAAGACTTTGTGGCTCTGTATTGATGATGAAAAATGGCTTGATAGTTGATAGCGGAACACCCACTGAATTAATTAATAAATATGGTCGAAAAAATTTAGAGGAAGTATTTTTAGAAATTGTAAGAAAAAGAATATGAACATAAACAGAATTTATGGTCTTTTTTTAAGACACTTTTATTTAATAGCTAGATCTTTTCCAAGAATTTTGGATTTGATTTATTGGCCTACTATTCAAATTACTCTTTGGGGTTTTATATCTAATTTTTTTGCTTCACATAGCAATTACTACAGTGGTACTATTGGAGTAATTCTTTCTTGCGCTATCCTTTATGATTTTTTATTTAGAACAAGTATAGGTTTTAATATGTTATTTTTAGAGGAAATTTGGAGCAGGAATTTTACTAATTTATTTATTGCACCAATGCGAATTAGTGAAATTATTACCTCCCTTGTTATTACTGCTTTAATAAGAGCATTAATTGGATTAGTTCCAGCAATCTTATTAACCTCACCATTATTTGGAATATCTTTGTTAAAATTAGGGTTGCCTTTAGCTTTTCTTTTTTTAAGTTTATATATTTTTGGGATCACACTTGGATTATTTGTTTCCGCAGGCCTATTGAGATTTGGACCATCTTTTGAAAATATAGCTTGGTCAACTATGTTTTTGCTAGCTCCATTTGGTTGCATCTATTATCCTGTGGAAATATTACCAGAAATTTTCCAATCAGTAGCTTATGCGCTTCCGTTAGTTTATATCTTCGAAGAAACCAGAAATATATTAGTAAATGAAATGATAAATTATGATAATATTTTTAATGCATTGTATCTTAATGCATTTTATTTATTTTTATCAATATATGTATTTTATTATTCTTTTGATAAAGCAAGAGATAAAGGAACATTAATAAATATTGGAGAATAAAATGGTGCGCCTGCTAGGAGTCGAACCCAGAACCTCCTGATCCGAAGTCAGGCGCTCTATCCAGTTGAGCTACAAGCGCATATAGTATTAATA
>MDTC01033189.1_pt1 | contig 12717 bp, 11 predicted proteins | sample 811181 | NCBI WGS metagenome assembly MDTC01 (sample SAMN05326644, study PRJNA326480) | marine metagenome | isolation source: seawater | place: Pacific Ocean: North | collected 2011 | reverse complement strand
CACCAGTTCCTCTTTGTTGTTGAGAGTTTTCAATCAAAAGCATAGGGAGAAACTGAATAGAACATGCCCATTCATCTACTGCCTGTCCAGTATTAGGATTATGTCCCATAACGTGAGTGTAAAATGCACACTTATGTTCAACACAATCTTTACGAATTAACGGGCACCACTTTCCACTAGACATAATTTACCTCGATGTAATCTAATTATAACTTTTTTTAGTCAATACTGCAAATAATAACGTCAATATACTGAAGTTGTAGAGCAAATCCTGACGGAGCTGTTACGTCAAACGTACCACCAGTAAATGGGTGATTGTGACCTTGACCACCACCAACAGATTCACCATCAGGAGCATTAGTATTTACTCCACGAACTTCACCACCAGGAACAATACTTGGTTGAGGATAGTTAGAACTATTGATAACCGGATTTTGAATCGTACTAGGTGTTCGAGCAACCTCTCTTCTGTTTGCTACAACCTGTTTATAGGCTGGAACATTTGTATTAGCAACAATCCGTTCGGTATTTAGTTCTTGAGTAGTTCTTGGTACTCTTCTATTTACTGGTTGTTGACCAGGTTGCTGGTACGCTTCTTGTGTTGCTCTCCTCCTATTTCTAGTTGCCTGCCTTTCAGCTTGTGTTGTTTTAGGAAACTGAACAATCTCTTGACGGTTTTGTCTTCTATTAACAGGATCATTTCTATTTGCTGGACCAGGAACTCTAGGAGTTCTTTGGAATTGCAAATCAGCTCGTCTTGATTGAGGATTCTGACCTGTTCTTCTAGGTTGTTGTCCAGATTGAGTTGTTCTTGGGTTCTGTGTATTAGCTCCTCTAGGTTGTCTCCTAGATTGAGGGCGTCTGTTTCTTCTTCTCCTTCTACCTCCTCTCCTTTGTCTTCTTCTGTGGTTACGATTTTGTCTTCTATTTGAACCAGTTGGTCTTCGTCTATTTACTGGTTGGGGTCTTTGTCTATTTGCTTGTCTTCTCTGACCTCTATCCTGTCTTCTCGTAACGGGGTTTGGTTGGTTTCTCTGAACTCTTGTTTCTCTTGGTACTTGAGTTGTCCGTGGTCGTCTTCTTTCTTGTCTTCTATTATCACTTCTACGGTTTACTGTTTCTTGAACTGCTTCTTGTCTTGTTCTTGGGTTTTGAACCGGTAACGTTACTGGATTCGGTTGATCAAGACGCTCAGTGTAATTTCTTTGCCTATTAACAAGCTCTCTTCTATTTGCTGGTTGTTGATATGCAGATGGTTGTTGATATAAAGAAGGTTCTCTTGTTTGACTTGGTTGCTGATATGAATTCTGAACGTTTACATTGATTCTTTCATTGTAAAATGCAGTCGCTGGTGATTGATAAGAAGTAGGTGCAGGAGGACCAGATTCCGCAGAAAAAGGACTACCAGTACCATGAGCGTGTGCAGCTATGGTTGGTATTGTTAAAGTAGTATTACCAATGGTCCCAGACATAGTAAAGGGACCATTAGGATTGAAAGAAATAGGTGTGGGAGCAAATACAGTTTCAATAGCAGAGCCAATATCAGCAAGAACTCCACCAGATCCTGCGCTAACTCGCATAACAATACCATCCATATCGATGGCTGCAGAATCCGGAATCCTTGGGGCAGTAGTAATTTTTGTCCAACCAGTAGGAGCTGCCGCTTGATAAAAAATCATTTTTTTATCTTGCGGAATTATTCCATAAAAAGAATTAAGGATAGATCCGTCGCTAAATTGAATACCAGATGCTTGTAAAATAGCCATTAGACTTTATTATCTCCTGTACTCAATTAAAACGACAAAGAATTATATCGATATATTGAACTGCTAAGTTTACATTAGCACTCCATGGAACAGGAGCTGGAGAGAATGGATGGGTGTGTGGTTGTGATCCACCAACAGATTCACCATCAGGTGCATTGGCGTTTAATGCTCTTGCGTTTACACCTGCTCCAGGTCTAACACTAACAGAAGAACCTGATCCATGATTGTGAGATGGTAATTCTGCAACACTCAAAGTATGCCCACCAACACTTCCTCCACTGGTAACAGTTCCACTAACAGGGACAGATGTAGAAAAAATAGATGTAAAAGGAGATCCTCCTGGTCCAGAACTTCCGCCAGATCCAAATCCACCACCAGTTCCAGTAACAACTCTGAGTGCTTTATTATTATGTGTTGTTAGTTTTGTCCAACCAGTAGGCGCAGAAGCTTCAAAAAACACAGTTACAGTATTTTGTGGGATAATACCATACTTAGAATCTAAAGTGGTACTATCACTACCAAATTGTATACCATCTGCTTGAAGAATAGACATATATTTTCGACCTAGTAATTTTGATTATTTATTAGATATTTAGTCAGCGCAAACAAGGTTAAATGAAATAGAGATTCTATCTCTACCAGTAGTGTTCGGCATAACATAATGAAGAAGATGAGCAGGGAAAGCAACCAATAATCCAGTTTCTAAATCTACTTCATGCACAGTTGCATCCATAACTCCACGGAAAGTATCTAGAAACAAAGAAGCATCGTGCCTGACTAAACACAAGTCACCCATGTCTTCTTCATGAATAGGATAATAAACTGCTACAATATCAGTTTTTGGATGACTATGAAGAACATTGTAATCATTCGATGAGTTTATATTTACCCACAGATGAGCAGATTCTAAATCATAAAATGCTTCTGAGTTCATGTCTCTAGAACATTCATTTGCAAATTCAACTACTCTACAACCCAAGTCAAAAATGTGACGTGCATTATGTCTAAAGGCAATATCTTGTAGTTGCCTTACTTCACTCTGCCAACCACCAACATTAGATCTTTGTACTCCCTGTAGAATACCATCATCTCTTATAGCATAACAGTCATCAATAATCTCATCATTATCAATTCCTAAGGGAAAAGCTGACCAGACGTTACATGGAAAAATTGATTCGACTTTTGTATCCTCGAATTGGATATTATTTACATTTGGTGCCATCGCACCTCTGTGCATATGTTCAGCCATTTCACCTCCACTCATCAGATACAAAAAATAAAACTTGATTCACCCTAGTTTCATGAAACCATCTATCATTTTCTACAGCCATTCCATGCTTATATTTGAAACCGTCAAAAGCAACCATTCTATTATACTTTGATTTAAAGGATGCTATTCTTTCCCAATAAGATTTATCAACCCATGGTCTCATATGCTCAGATACATGATCTTGTACTGGATCTGGTTTTAATTGTTTATAAAGACTTGTTCCAAGTTCTGTACCATCTTCACACTTATTAAGATAAATGATTGCATTATAACCACTATCACTATGTGGCCACCACCACATATTTTTATAATCATTTATCTCTCTAGATTTTTCATCAGTATAAAAACGTGTGTGATTAGTAACTACATTACCATGATCATCACTTTCCTGACCAAAGATTTTTGAGAGAGCATCATGAACTATTTCAAGACCAGGAGCTGGGATGTTGTCCCATCTCCTGTCTTCAAAGTATTTTGCGTTATAGGTTTTTTCCATCAACTCTTCATCATCTTCGTCATGTTTCCAAAGAGGTGGTTGTTCCTTGGTTATATGCTCAAAGACTAGATCGGGATACTTATAAAAATCATCCATCCAGTATATTTTTGAATCTTCAAAATCTTCTACGTGGATGTTAGACAGATCGTTATATTCCCAAATGTTCATAATAAAACCTACACTAGTTTACTTTTTTTCTTTTTTGTTTTTTCTCTTTTTGCCTTTAATAATTCCTTTTCTCTTATTCTTCAGTTTAAGTTTATTCTTTTTCTTTTTTTGTTTTACTGGGTAAAATTTTAGTTTTTCTTGTCTGAGTTCTCTCCAAGATTTTCGGATTAAGACAAAAGCGTCTTTATCAGCCATATCTGACTCAACTACTTTCGATACAATATCCACAAATTCTTTCATGGATTCTCTTAATTCGGAAGTAGGAAGAGGACTACTGGTTGCAATATCAACATTTCCATCAAAAGAAAGGTTGACTTCTGCGGTACTTCCATCATTAGATAATGAAAGATTTACGTTTTCTTCGGGCATAATAAGTCTCCTTAAAAAAAATAGGATACATTATTTATTATACAGTCGATCAATCTTTTTTTCAAGTCTGAGTATTTCTCCTCGAATGTAGACTTGATTATCCTCTATTCTATCAGTTCTTTCATTGATAGTTTTTATCCAGTCATATATTGCAACCTCTTCTTCCCAGGTTAAATCTGGTTCAGGATATAGCAAAATATCAAATATCTTTCTTAGTTTTCTTATCATTGAAAAATGTCCTCCGCTTTATCTCTTGGTAAGCAGAATCCAAAAACCCATAAGATTCTATTTGTACCACCCTTAGTTAGTGTTACTCTATGTTTTATCTCAGAGACTGGATAACATAACAAATCTCCAGGTTCAATATCATATTCAACTCCACCTATTATTGTAACACCACCACTATCTGCTTTTCTAGTGATAATATTACAATGCATTGTTACCGTATCTGGATAATAAACAGGATCGATATGTTCACATATTAAACCCTCTCCAAATCCTATTCCATTCACAATTCCTTCAAAAAATGGTGGAGGAAGTCTAAATTCTTTTAACTTCAATCTCCACATAATTCTTTCTTGAATTGTATAGGCTATCGTTGGATATTCTATATCAACATCTAAATTACTATAATTCTCATGCTGCCTTATCCTGGTAGTAAATCTACTTCCAGGATGATCAGGATCCATGTTGGGATCTATGTACTGATGCGGATTTTTTCTATAGTTGTCTATAGCCCACCAGTTTAATATTCCTACCTCAAACTTATCTGCAAAGTTTTTTATTACCTTTGGTTTCATGGACTAGAGTTTGTCTTAAAATTAAAAGATATTGTAATTTTTTCCGACTTTACCATTGGTACATGATGAGGTAAAGCACCAGGGAATATAATCATATTTCCTTCACCAATATCAAAATCTTTTGACTCTTGTTGTCCAAAAGTATGTTTTCCCTCCACCTTAAACACAGCAGAGTGATCAAAGAAATATGTATTAGAGTATTCAGGATCATCTAGAATATAAATTCCAGAAAACTCAAAAGGACTATGTTCATGAATATCTTGATAGTGACCTACATTATATTTGTTATACCAAATATCGTAGAGTTGACATGAAGCAAATGTTTCATATTCATAGTCATCAATTCTATTTTGTGATTTAAGGGTATTAAGCATTTCATTGTAAGCATCCCAAATAGATGCAACCAGATCTTCGTTTTGTATGAGTTTCTGGTTGATTTCTCCAGAATTTTCACCATAACTATGAAATGAGGAAATAATATCACACCCCCAGTTACTATCCTTTACATATGTTTTTCCATTTTTTTCAATATCTTCCATAATCATAGGAAGAATATTTTCTTTTATTTTTTCATGATTATATGGTTTTCTCCAAAAAATAAAAGGAGACGGAAAAAAGCAAATACCGCCTGTAGAATCAGGTGAATTATTCATGCGATTACCTCAGTACCATTACTAGAAACAACTCTCATATTCCAGGAGCAAATTAAACGTTCTTTTTTAGAAAAATTAGGTCTTGTATAATGTACAACTGGTGATGGAAAACATATAAGAGATCCTTCTTTAGCAAAATCAGCTTTGTACTCATGATTACATCCAAAAAATGAAGTAAAGAAAGGATTCATAAAAATTGTTTGTTGATGAACTGATTCGTCAAAATCAATATACAACACGCAACTATATCCTGTCGGTCCATGAGTATGTGGTCCGTGAAATCCACCATCGGTAGATGATTCAAACCAAGAATTATTCATCTCAAAATATAAATCTTTATCACCATCTAGACAATATTCATCAAAATCAAAATCAGTAAAATCATTTGGATGAAGAATCATATGTTCAAGCACACCAATTTCTTCATCCAATATTTTGCAGATTTCACTACTATAACAATTTCCAGTATCACCATTGAAATGATAGTCAGTGCTAACATCTGCCTGATCTGCTCTAGTTGCATTCTGCTTTGAATTGTTATGAAGTTTTAGAAGTTTTTGCTTTTTATTTGGCCAATCACGAACATTTACATGCAATAACGGTATTTGAAATGCCGAATAGATGAAATCGTCATGATCATTAAAAGGCTCAACATCTACAATTTGTTTATTCTTTCTCTTTTGATAAAAATGAACTACAACATCACTCATTTCTCAACTCTCCAGTGTTCATTACCTCTTTTTGGAACCCAAAAGAAGTATTTTTTATTCAAAGATGCTAGGAAAAGCATATCATTTTCTTCGGTTTCTACCTCACAAGAGTGAAATAGGTCCATCTCATTAGCAAAACGATTTTTTGCTTTTTTGGAGAGAGGACTTACGCAAACGAACTTTTTCTTAGACATTAGTAGTTAGGCGATTAGAAAAGAAGGTGTTTTGAGTATTTGGGTTTAAGTATTCATTATACAATATTTTTTCCATTTTGTAAGCATCAATTTCCCACGGTTGATCTGAATACTCAGTATCAGAGTGATCAATACCTCTCCAAAATCTTTTACCTCTTTTGTCCCTGAGAGATCCATTTACATGCTGATAAAGGTGCCATAACTCATGAAGAAGTGTGGTTATGTAATCTTCAGTGGTCAACTTATTGTGCATTTCAATTTCAAACTCTCTGGGTCTCCAATCACAATCAGTAACAGAAATCCATCCTTTTACACCATCACGAACCATTCCACGATGGTGAATAGAAACTGTAATCTTATGGTTGGGAAGGTAATTACTTAGAAACCAGAAAACTGTATCCCTACAGCGATTTTTACTGTAGTTGTAACCAGACATTTCAATACAGTGCATTGATCGCAAGCGAAGTTACACGAGTTCCCCACTGCATCATAAACATGAAAGATGCAATGAAAATCAGTTTCTCCAGAGAGTTCATGACTTTCCTGTTTACCCATATAGTATAACACCTCCACCCGAAGGTGGAGGTGTGGGTGGACAGGTTTCAAACTGTCTTAGTCGTCAAAGTCGAACAGTGATGCTGCCCTAAATCTAACCCCACCATCATCTGTAACAAACATGAAGAGATGTGTCTTGCCCTCGGTGAGAACGGGAGCTTGATTTTCTGGGAATTTAACAGAAGAAGGCCAAGAAATTGTACCAGCAGTATGAGTAATTTCTAAAGTTGCTCCATAAACAACTCCTGATGGAACATTTGCAAATTCAAATGTAGTACCAGCACCAACAGTCTTAACAAAGTAGTTTCCTTGAGAACAATCAATTACTGTTGAGGATCCCATAGAAACTATATTTTGATCAACGGGAGCAAGAATAGATAACTTCTGATTAACAGTAACAGTATCAGAATTGATCGTAGGTAGTGTAGAAATACCAATAGAATTGATATTTCTTACTGTAGAAATACTTCCAGTGATAGAAGCATTACCAGATGCGGTTACATCAACTGTTGTTAGATTTCCTGCAAGAGTTACGTCTCCAGTGAAACTGACTGTATTATCATTATATGGATAAGAGAATACAACTTGATTTACTCCACCAGATCTTCTGTAGTAAGTAACAGTATCTGCAGATTCACCAATAGTGAATGATGGAGAAAGGTTTCCATTATAGGAAATACCACCACCTCTATCTGCCCTAGATCCTATCTGAATGTATCCAGTCCCTTGAGTATCACCATATGCCTCAAATCCAGCATTATTGTTATCTCCACTCAGAACTGTAATTGTTCTATCGGCAGCATCAGATGTACTACCAGCGGAAATACTTCCAGCAAAATTAGCAGTATTATTTGAGAATGTAGTTGTATTTACTTCAGTAGCAACAACAGTGCCGCTAACAGTAACAGAGTCGGCTTCTAATCCATTAAATACGGCAGCACCTTCTCTAAAGATAGCATCATCAAAGAATGTAGAAATACCAGTCGTAGCAATAAATCCACCTTGAGAGAATAGTGTTTCATTAGAAATTATATTATTATTAAATGTAGAAACACCAGCAACAATCAAGAACTCAGGTTCAACAGAGCTAGAGAAGAATGTGACTGTTCCAACTCCAACAGATTCATCTAGTTCTGCTGTAATAGAAACACCTGTTCCAACGAAGTTGATATTGGTTGCAATACCAGCATAACTTGCACCGAATGTTGTAATACCGACGTTCTTGGAGAGTGGTAATCCTTGGTCAGAAAGTAGTCCAAAGTCTTCCCAAATGTTATCAGAAGTATAAACCCATCCAAGAGTTCCGCCACTATCTGGTTGAGAGTTAATAACAACATCTCCAGGGTTTCCAGCAATAGATGGTTTAGATGGAGAGTTCGTATATTTTCTAGAGATCTTATTTTCACCTTGCATAAACAAGGACTTCAGTTCTACACCATCGTCAGAAGAAGATGTAATCTTTTCATTGAAAATAGTTGGTCCGTCAAACTCAGAAACAATATTCTTCTCAGGACCACCCTCAACCTTCAGAGATCTTGTAATTGTAATCTCGGAAGATACTTGAGCATCAAACCCTGCTTCATTTCCAGTAGTAACATCCTGACCAGTAACAGTAATGATAGGAGCATCAAATACATCCTCTCTACCAGTTGTAGAGTTAAGTTTCTTATTACCAATAAAGAAGTTACCATCACTATCCATTGCAGTAAATGCAACGACACCACCATTCTGTTTGTTAGCCTGTGCAATGAAGACTTCTCTTTGATCAAGAACTCTATCTTGTCTATCAGGTAAACCTGTTGAATAGTTACCAGGACCATATCCAAGGTATTCAAAAGTATGACCAGATGCACGGATGATAGAATTTCTTCTCAATTCCATTGGAATTGGTTTAATTCTTCTTACAACATCACCAGAAGCATGTGTTGCTCTTATTGATCCAAGTGCTCCTCTAAAGACTGTAATTGGGTTTCCATCTACAGATTCTTTAATTCTAAAGATTTCATCATTGATCTGCAGATAATCACCAATTTCAAGGTCATAATCAGTTAGATTAGTAATGGAAAGTGTTGTTGCATCCGCAGATGTAATAGCAGCACTTAATTGTGCAGTTATGCCTCCATACTGGTCAATAAGTCTACCACCAATATTTTGATCTGCAAGACTAATTAAACCACCTCTGGAAGTAAATCCATTTCTAAATGCTCTAATTGTTCCTAAGGCATTTGGAACTGTTGTTCCAACTCCGACATTAACTTCAAAAGAATCCTGACCTGTAATTCGGGTAATAATGTGATCTTTATTGTAGCCAGAGTAGTTAGCACCAGCAAGTCGAATCTTGTTGTCTTCCGATAATCCATGATTATCCACCGAGGTAAAGCTTACAACACCCGTAATATTATTATACGAGAGAGATGAGATACCGATTGTAGGTCCAAGATTATATGCCTTAGAACTTAAAAGATCGGTAATACCAACACCAAGAGTGTTAATTCCAGAAATGGTATCAGCAGATTCTACAAAAATCTGATCATCATATGATGTCGTGATACCAGTAATTCTATAAAGAGTATTGTATTGACTATGAGAATCTGCAATATCAGTAACATAAATTATATCACCAGTATTATCATAAATTGCATCAACATTTATCGTTGCAGTTGTAAATCCAACTGTTGTTGCTGTTCCAGTAACATTTAATTTGTCTCCAACAGAATATCCTTGACCACCATCCATGACTTTAATACCAGTCAAGGATCCAGCACCATCAATAGAAACTACACAAGTAGCACTTGTACCATAAACAGTATTAGATGCTCCAACTAAGGTCGCATTGTATAGAACAGTACCACTACCAGATCCATATCCAGCACCAGGACTATCAATACTTAATTGAGTAATTCTATTCAATCCATGCTCTACTTCAGTAAACAAAGTATGAGCAATACCAGAAGAAGGAGTAGATACAATATCGGTAATAGCAATACCAATGTTTACATCATCATATAGTTTTGAGAGAGACTCTTTTGTTATACTCTTCTGAGCATCATTGACGATAACATTACCAATTAGTTCAGACTCTGCAAAAGATCTTGTAGCATCGGGATCAGACTTTGGATTATCTTTATTGATCTGAGGATACAGGAATTGAACTGGTTGAACGTAATTATCGTTATTAAATGGAGAAACAGTGGGATTATTTGATGCACTTAAAAGAATTAAGTGATAGATACCATCCTGCTCATCTTTAATGTACTTCTGAATTTCTTCAGAACGATAGATCACATATGTTCCAGGTAATTCATACTTGGTGAAGTATGGAAGGGTAGAATCTCTTGTATTAGGATCACTCGTAAATGTTCCAGGATCAGTTGATAGTGCATATGTAAAGGTCTTTTTATCAGGAATAGTTGTTACAAAGAAAATACCATTATATCCAATAGAATCTGTACCATCTTCATTTCCTGTACTTTCAATCAGTCTAGTTCTGATCGTATCACCTACAGTCAGATTATGTGGTAGTTCAGTCGTGATTGTAGCTGTAGTTCCAGCAAAAGTTGCATTAGCAACAAATCTAGGATTTCTAAGTTCTGTGCTATCATTAAGAACTTTAGACGAAATGCTGTAATACTTCTCATTTTCTACATCACTACCTGTTACACCACTAGATTCTTGAAGGACATATCCTTCAATAGGTGGTCTAGATGCAGTAGGGTTATCTTTAGGAATAACATATCTCAGACGATAAATTCTATCTAAGAGACCTCTAGTATCAGGAGTTCTTGTGAAATAAGATCTAGGAGTAGCATCTGATGTTAGATTAACAATCAATCCATAAAGATCATTATCAGCAGATTCGCCGGAGGTAGAAAGATACCACTGAGTTTTAGAAGAATCCCATTGAAGTGGGTGTCCAGTATCTCCAGGAGATTTATCAGAAACTCTAGAAACTACTTTTACTGTACTAGTTTCATTAGAATAAATTACAGCCTCTTGACCAATTAAAGCATCATTTAATGTCTTAGCAACTTGAATCTGATTACCAGAAAGTCCTGTAGTAATTGCATAGTAAACCTGACCATTAATTAGTCCATCAGGAATGTGTCCAGTATCACTAAGAATTCTTATAGATTCTCCATTTGCAAGAGAATGTGTTTCTGTAAAAGTAAAGGTATTTGATGTAATTTCATTAGAAATTCCATTTGACTTTTTAGTAACAGTAAACTCTTTTTCATAAGAAGTCTCTGTTCCAGGCATTACAATCTTTGCAGAAAATGTAGAAGTAATTCCTGCATTGATAATATCAACTTTTACTACATCATCAGGTTTTGCACCAACTCTATATCCATCAATAACATTATTTGGTTTTTCTGCCTCAACTACTTGCTCATAAAGATACAGACGTGATGTTAATCCAACTCCTGTCGTCTGATCAACATCAAAAGAAACAAATTCTACATTTACATCATTAGTAACATTCTCTTGGGGTGGGATAACATGGGTGATATAACCAACATCATCCTTAGCAAAAGATTCTGCGCGGAATCCCCTAGCAACTAGAGCTTTTGCACCGAAGTTAGAGTTAGAGTTTGTAATTGAAAGATCACCACCACTCTCCGCTAAGAAGTGAACAGCATAACCAATGCCGAATACAGAAACAATCTGAATAACAGCATTATTACTTGCTTTGATGTGATAGTTTTCATAGGAAGGTTTATATCTTGCTCTCGAATCACTGAATAAGTTTGCTACTGTTGTAGAGTCTTCATATGTTCCTGTCGTATCATCATACTTAATGAAGGCATTATTATCTTTTTGTAGACCGATTCCAGTATATTGAGCAACAACCATGGATTTAAAGCCGTCCGCTTTATCTCCATCAGCGTGCATACCACAAGTACCATATACAGATCTCAGAGAGATATTAAAGATATATGGAGATGCTGAGGTAACAGTATCAGTAACAATAGTAAGAGTTGCTTCGGCAATATCTGATGCTGAAGGTAAGGCAGTAATTGGAGAAGATGGTGCTTTATACTCAATCTCTGTAGCACTATTTTTCTCACTAACAACAAACTGTCCTGTATATCCATTTACAGATACACCAGAAATTTGAATAGGAGTATCTACATCTAAACCATCAAGTTCCTCGGTTAAAGTAACAGTAATGGTGCTAGAAGATGTTTCACCATCACCTGCTCTAATGCTAGAGATTCCTACTTCAGCACCTCTAGAACCAACAATTCTATATTCATCGATCTTTGCTTCAATATCCAGAGGATCTTCAACAGTCTCAGGCTCAATTTCTCTACCAGAAGTAGAGCCATAGACATCACCAATCTTCTGATAGTAAATATCAAGATCAGTTACTTCAGATTCATAAGTTAAGAGATCATCATTAATGTTTACTTCATTCTTACCATCAGCATATTCAAATACTGTTAGTTTATGGTGAGAGAAGTTGGGAATAAACGTGTTAGTAGTATAATCTTTATACGCAATCGCATTTGGATCAGCATCAAAGACAGAGAACTGCCACATATAACATGCGCCAGTTAAACGGAATATAGCAGATCTTTCAATGGTATCATTTTCTGGGTCGGGCACATATCTTGGTCTGATCTTTGTCTTTCTTAGGTCAAGACCAACAATAGAAGTACCACGGGGAACAATAACACCACCGTAGACACTATTCAGTTTATAAAGAGTATTGTTTTCTGATAAAACATCAAAGTT
>MDTC01136982.1_pt1 | contig 12718 bp, 25 predicted proteins | sample 811181 | NCBI WGS metagenome assembly MDTC01 (sample SAMN05326644, study PRJNA326480) | marine metagenome | isolation source: seawater | place: Pacific Ocean: North | collected 2011 | reverse complement strand
GATATTAAAGGAGTATTCTGATGGCTGCACAAAAAAAACTAGAGGCAGGAAGCAAGTACGCGAGTTTTGATAAAGATGGTGATGGAATCGTTACTGATGAAGAATTTGAAATGGAACAAAAGTTGATACAACTTGAAAATGAAGATAAAAAACAAGATGCACAAAGAAATATGGCTTGGTTTGCTCTTGGTGGTATGTTACTTTACCCTACTTTTGTTATTACTGCAACATTATTCGGTCTCGATAATGCTGCAAAGATACTAGGAGACATGGCAGCTGTATACTTTGTATCAGTTGCTGCTATTGTTGCTGCATTCTATGGTAAGGAAGCACTAGCAAAGAAAAAATAAATTAGGATTTTGTTATGAAACTTTGGAAGTATAAAGATTATGAAGAATATGTTAGAGTGCAAACCGAAGGTAACGTAAGTAAAATTAAGAACGTATGGGCAGATCAAAAAGTATTTGACATAATAGCTAATTACAAGCCTGACGCAAAAGATATTATTTGTCATGGTACAAGGAATGGCGCTGAGCTCGACATGTTTAAAAAAGCCATTCCTTCATTGTACTATATTGTTGGTACAGAAATATCACACACTGCAAAACAATTTCCCAACACTATTCAGCACGACTTTCACGAACAAATACAATCTTATGTAGGTAAGTTTGATATTGTATATAGTAACTCACTCGACCATTCATACGATCCTTACAAAGCATTAAAAACGTGGACGGATCAAGTTAACAAAAATGGTATGCTTTGTATAGAACTTGCCACTGGTGCTGAAAACAAAATGAGAGAATTAGATCCTCTTGAAATATCTCCAAAAGAATTAACTCAAATAATAGAAGAAGATTTTAATTTTTTTAATAATGATTTTAAAATCATAAATAGACATCATAGGACAAATAGTTTACTAGGAATTTTTAGAAGATGAAAAGACTAATATATCAAGTTTATACAGGTAAACGATCAAAACTTTACGATCATTGTACAGCATCTGTAAAAGCTTATGCTGAAAAAATTAATAAAGAAGAAAACGTAAGAAATAGAGTTGATTATATAGTTCAAACTCAACCTATTATGAGAATTAAACCAGACGTTTTTGTATCTAACAGAAGCACAGAATCTTATGAGAAGTATGGTGGATTTTTACCAATTTATGAAAAAGAAAATGCGTTTGATTATTGGGACAGGTATGATCAAATTTGCATAATTGATGCTGACATCTGGATAAGACCAGATACTCCAAATATATTTAACGAAATGTCTGATGAAACAGAATTTGCAGGTGTAGTCGAAAGAACTGCACCAATCATGCTTTGGTATCAACAAAAATTAATGAACTATACAAATATGCAGTACAGGTCTTTAACTGACGTAGATTGGAAATGGAATAACTTTGGTGGACATTTTTATAATATGGGTCTTATGCTAATGAATAGACAATTTGTAAAATACTTACCAATTGGATCGAATGGAAAACGTCAATCTGGTAAAGATTTTGTAACAAGGCCTGAGTTTAAGAAATTTGTAGATGGTATGGGTCCTTGGAAATGGAGCACAGATCAAACTTTATTAAACTATTGGATTAAAAAAGAAAACATGATTCAGCAAGAATTAGATTGGAAGTGGAATGCATTATATACAGCCATACCAGATCAAAATATAAAAGAAGCGTATTTTGTACATTTCTTTCTTAAAGATAAATTACCAAATGGTGGTGAAAACGTAGAAGAATTGATGGAGATTGTACAATGAAAATTGCAACTGCAATAAGCGTAGGTGACTATTTAGATAGATTATCAATATTAAAAATTAAAAAAGAAAAAGGATTAGACGTTGAAAATGAATTAACAAACTATCATCATAGGTTGATTGATTTAGACGATGGCCATAATTATTACTTAAATATAATCAAAGCCATAAACTTACAGTTATGGGATTTAGAGGATGTTAAGAGAAAAGACGTAGAAAGATATAGTAAGAAAGAGTCTGATACTGCTTTCTTAATTACTCAACTTAACGATTTAAGACACGAAACTAAAAAGCGAATAGACATTTATTTCGGTAGCGATTTTACAGAAAAGAAAAGTCATTGAAACATATAGCATTAAGATCCAAAAGTATAAGATCAGGTGATAGACCATATACTACACCAGGATTAGGTGATAGAATACAAAGTGTACTTTGTGCATACCAATATGGTAAATTTCATAACACGCCAGTAACTTTACATTTAACTGATGACAAGTGGAGTGTAGCTGGCGGTAAAATTTCAGATAAGAAGAAAAAGTCATGGAAAGAAATATTAGATCTTTTTCCAAAAAATACCGTATATGTTCAGCCGTGGCCAGTAGAAAACTTACCAGAAGATGAGTGGCTTAAATATTTAAAACAGAAAAGAATTGATGCAGAAATTTATTATTTTAAAGATACATTGCACATGCACCCTAATGAAACAGTAGTTCCATTAGAGATGTCGCAATACTTAAAAAAACCTGTTATGTTAAAACCTATAGTTAATGATTGGTTACCGGATCAATACATAACCGTCCAGTGGGATTCAACAGATGCAGGTAGAACTCTCTCACCTTTACTTCAAGAAAAAATACACTCGAAGTACAAGGGAGAAGTCATATATGTAGGTGGCGAAGGCAAAGGAAATTTTAAAACTTCACTCGCTCATATTGGATTAGCCATGGTTAATGCTGATTTTCATGTTGGTAGTGATTCAGGTATGTTTCATTTAGCTCAACTATACATGCCATTTGAAAAGATACACATATATAATAAGGTTGGTGGCTACTTATCACATCACATGGTAAGAGCTGTTAGTAATGGTAGCAAAAAATTTATGGTGTAAATTATGATGGCAACACATACAAATAAAGACGCGGTGCACGTTATGCATTTAATCAAAAAAAATACAATTGGTGCAGAAATTGGTGTTTGGATGGGAAACACTTCTACACAGTTTTTAAAAAAAGGTTTAAAAAAATTCTATATGATAGATCCATATTCAGTTGAACCTTACAAACAAAATTCAGAAATGAGTTATCAAGAGTGGCTAGCAAAGTATCAACCAATAACAGGTGAAATTGCAGAAGCAGGTTTCCAAAAATATTATGATAGAGTATTTGACGATATAAAATCTCGATTTAAAGATTTTGAAGAAGTTGAACTTTGTAGAGAAACTTCTGATAATTTCTTTGAAAAGTACTTAGCATCAAAAGGACACGGTAATTTTGAAATGTTAGATTGGATTTACATTGATGGAGACCATTCATATGAACAGTGCAAGAAAGATTTAAATAACGCTTTACAAATAGTAAAACCTGGAGGTTTAATTATTGGTGATGATTATGGTTGGCCTGATGCAAAATGGGAAAAACCTGGTGTGACTAAGGCAGTTAATGAATTTGTTTTGCAAACTGACTTTGGTATGAATCGAAAAGGTATGACACAATATGTTATAAAAGTAGAAGCATGAAATTAAAATTATTGATACTTGATGTTGATGGTGTTCTAACCGACGGCACAAAAGTTTATGATATAGATCACAGACCAATTTACAAAAAATTTATGTGCAAAGACTTCACTGCAATAAAAAGGTTTAGCGCAGCTGGTGTAAAAGTTATTATGATAAGTGGAGATAATTATAATAAAACTATGGCAGAAAAAAGAAATATTGATTTTTATTGCACAAGAGATAAACAAGATGGATTAGATAAATCACTTTGGCTTAATGAATTTAAAAATAAGTATGAAGTAGAATACAATGAGATGTTGTTTGTAGGCGATGATTACTTTGATTATCAAATGTTTCAAAAATTATTATACACCGCATGTCCAAGTGATTCACCTTTGACTATAAGAGATGCAGCGTTTATAAAATTAAAAAGAAAAGGTGGTGAAGGTTGTATAGTGGAACTTTATGATGTCTGCCAGACGCTAAATTATATAAGTGGAACAACGATAGATAAAGTTATTGAACTTGACAAATTGGAGCAATCGACCGCAGAAATGAGGTAATATAATGTATGAATATGATTTAGCAGTTTATGGTCATATTACAGTTGATAGAATAATTAGGAATTTTAAAGAAGAAATTTCGTTAGGCGCTATTGCAAACTTCTGGAATGCATTAAACGTTATTGATACTAACGTTAAATATAAGTTATCGCCATGTGCAGTTGGTGAGGCTGTAGTTTTAATTAACGAAACATCTTCACAAAGATTTGGTAGAGGCAACTTAAATTTAAAAACCACAAAACCACAAATCATTAATGCTCATTGGCATCATATTTTATATCTTAATAAACTAAAAGATACTTCATTCATAAAAAATTTAAATGGAAAAATATCTGCTGATGTTACTGCAGGTAAAATGGATATTATAAATGAAATAAAGTACATTGACTACTTGTTCATATCTGAAGAAGATTTATTTATGGATGTAAAAGAACTTGCAAAATTAACTAGAGGCCATGTGATTCTTCATTATCCATCAGGAAGTATGTGCACCGATGGAGAGAAACAATACTCATTTACAACTGAAGTTAAGAATAATATAAATGTGTTAGGAGCTGGCGATGCCTTTGCGGCATGTTTTATTTCAAACATGTTAAATATGGACGATATTGAAAAATCGCTAGAGAATGCTCATCAACAAACTTTAAAGGTACTAACTTATGAAAACTAATTTATTATTACCGATTGCTGGTAATGGACAAAGATTCATAGATGCAGGATATTCTGTACCAAAACCTTTGATAGAGATTAATGGAAAAACAATATTAGATCGATCTCTTGAATCTGTCAAAACTGATAATTGTAATTTAATCTTTATTATTAGAGAAGACCACTGTAAAGAACATAATTTAAATTTAGTTCTAAGAAGTAAATATAAAGACTGTAAAATAATTATTATTCCAGGGCTTACTGATGGCGCACTTTCAACCTGCTTACTTGCAAAAGAACATATTGATAATAATGAACCACTTATTATTTTTACTCCTGATTGTTACTTTGAACCACAAATAGATCCAAATAAAATCGATGAAGAATTTGATGGAATGGTATGTGTGTTTGAATCAAATAGTCCAGCTCATAGTTATGTACTTCTTGATAAAGAATATGTCTCTGAAATTGCAGAAAAAAAAGTTATAAGCAACTTAGCAATTGGTGGATTATATTATTGGAAAAAAGGTAGTAACTTTGTTAAGTATGGAATTGAAATGATTGAAAGAAATGAAAGAGTGAATGGTGAATTTTATATAGCTCCAGTGTTTAACAAGTTAATACAAAAAGGTGGTCATATTGGAATTGATAGAAATATAAGACATGACATTATGGGAACGCCTGAAGATTTGGAGAAGCTTAAATGAAACTAGCTATTTGCTTTTCTGGAATCGTAAGAGGACAAGTAGAGAGAAATATTGAACATGTAAAAAATGCAATGCCTGAGGCTGATTTATTTTATGCAACTTGGGAAGAACAGCAGAATGACATGTCAAAAAAACTAAACTGCGTTACGTATCCAGAGCCAGTTTTAAAATATAATTCATGGACAGAATGTGTGGAAGATAATCCACATCACAAATTTAAACAATATAAGATTGGAATACAAAAAAAGTCAGAATCTGTCTACACAGTAGAATCTTTAAATCATTCAACTAAACAAATACTAGCACACGCTTATCAAGTTAGAGATTTGCCAGAAGAATATGATATGGTAGTTAGAATAAGATGGGATACTGTTTGTGGTTCAAGAATTAAATTTGATAAATATGTTGATCAGTCATACAATGAACAAATAGCTATTGGTTTTTCAATCAGAGGTGGTCGTTATACTAAAATGAATGCATTTTACGATATTCCACATAAATTTACTACAATCGATACTCATCTATCAGTAAGCCGTGATTGGAGTTGGTGGCTAAACGATAACTTAATAATACATCCAAGAAAAAAATTTGATCCAGAAAAAGTTTTTCAATACGACGCAGAAAAAAGATTGTGGCCAGCTGAGTATGGTTGGTACCAAATGTTAAGTGAAAATAATGACCATCATTGTGTATACGGTGGTGCTGCTATTGAAAGATTTGTTAGAGATGCTATATAATCTTTTAACAAAATATAAGTCAAATAGAGTTAAGTTTGCAAATTATTATGAGAAAGAATTTTATTCAAAAAGATTTAGCCCGATGTCGTTACTACAAGTTGGTATCGATAATAGCATTCCAGTATGGAATAAATATTTAAATAATTGTAATATATACTGTATTGATTCATTTGAAAATAAACAACCTAAAGATTTTAGTTTTTTAGAAGATAAAAAAATTTATTGGTCAAGGTGTAATATTGATGATAAGAAATCAATAGAAAATTTAATGATTGAGATATGGAAAAATCCAAGATTTGATATAATAATAGATAATACAAGAAGTTTTGATAAATTAAGAAAATACTGCATAGGCAGTTATTACTCAGAGGTTAAAAATGAAGTGTTTTGCCATAGTTGTTAAAGATAACAAACTTTCTGAATCAGGTTTTTCTGAACTTAAAGAAAGTTATGATAAGTATGGACATGAAGAAGGCATTGAAAAGTTTAATGCTATCGAACTGAATAAAGTAGATAATTATGCGTCAGCTAATGATTTGACTTGGAATTATCCATGGGAAGGTTCAATGATTGATATAGAAACAGGCCTTACAAAAAGCGCTTATCAAACTGCAGATAAAAGACGTAGGATATCTTGTTTCTTAGGTCATTGGTACTTATGGCAAAAATGTTTAAAACTTAATGAAACAATTTTAATTTTAGAGCATGATGCTAAATTTATTAAAAAATTGCCAAGTGATAGAACATTTAAAAATTGTGATTATGATATCATTGGTATAAATGATCCGTCGATGGCTACAAGAAAGTCAAAAGATTATCACGATGCAATAATTTCGAAAACAGATTTTTTTCAACCGGTGCCGACGATTGACGAAGTTCATATTCCACAAGGTTTGGCTGGCAACTCTGCATATGTTATTAAACCTGCAGGTGCTGCAAGAATGATAGACTTGTCACAAAGATATGGTATGTGGCCAAATGATGCATTAATGTGCAGACAACTGGTACCAAATCTTGGTGTAACAAGAAACTTTTACACAAGAATACAAGGATTGAGGTCAACAACAACGCTATGAAAATGTTTGTAATTACAATGACTGATAATGAAAGATCGGTACAGGTCGCTGAAAGGTGTATAAAAAGTGGAATAAAGTTTGATGCTTATATAAAAAAACATAAGGCATACACACCGCAAAATTGTAACGTATATGAAGAGCTTAAAAAATTAAAATACAGTGAAAAGGGTTTTATAGAAAAATATAGCAGACCAGAAAATTGTATCGCAGGATTTTTAAGTCACCATAGTCTTTGGAAAAAATGTATTAGATTAAAAGAGCCGATAGTTATATTTGAGCATGATGCTGTTTTAGTTGGAGAAATACCACAATTACAAATGTTTGACATCTTAAGTTTAGGTAAACCATCATACGGTAAATTTAACACACCTAAATTTATTGGTTATGGTCAACTTGTTTCTAAACCATATTTCCCTGGTGCGCATGCTTATAGAATTACACCGAAGGGTGCACAAGAATTAATTGATGAATCTTTATACTCAGCTGGACCTACAGACATCTTTATACATAGTTCTAAGTTTACATTAGGCGAATATTATCCATGGCCAGTTGAAGCGAGGGATAGTTTTACAACCATACAAAGAAAAGAAGGTTGTTGGGCAAAACATAATTATGGTGAAACGTATGAAATTATATGATGAAGCTTACGTAACAGGTTGTGATAATACTCACGAATGGATGTTACCGTGGTTTATAAAAAACTTTAAAAAATATAATAAGAAACCTCTCATCTTTGCAAACTTTGGAATCACAGATTTAAGTTTACAAATAGTAAGAGAAAATGTGCATGCTGTAATGGATCTAACAAAAGCAGAAGAAAAAGGCTGGTTTAAAAAACCACTATCAATGCTAAAAAGTCCTGCAAAGAAAACAGTATGGGTTGACACAGACTGTGAAATAAAACAAAATACAGATGATATCTTTAATCTTATAGAACCAGAAAAATTGCTGATGGCAAGAGACGAACCTTGGACTTGGAGACGTGGTCACCTTTGGCATAATTCTGGTGTGGTTGGATTTCAAGATAAACCTGTAATTTTATATCAATGGGTTAAGGCTGTTAAAGAAAATCCAGAAGACGGAGATCAAGAAGTTTTAGACAAAATATTATCGCCTATTACAAAAATTAAGTATATTGCCGATTTGCCAAATTCGTATAACGTTCTAAGAATACAACTAGAAAAAGATGGTTATGGTGGAGAAGTAAAAATAGCACATTGGACCGGACAAAGAGGTAAGATAAAGATAGCGGAGATGGTATGAAAATAGTTCATGTAATTGGAAACGGTGATCAAGCTAGCTTATATCATCATGAAAAAAGAGTAGGAATGAAACTAACATGTAATATTCCGCCATGGCCTGTACCAGGTGCATATGGTACAGTAATGGTAGATTTTAAAATGATGAGAGCTTTAAGTGAAGGGTCTCTTACTATACCCGGTGATTGGATTCTTGGTATGAGACCAAAAATTTGGATGGATCAAAAGCCAGGTTTTTATCTTAAATTTTCAAGTCAAGTTAAAGAATTTTACACTACATTACCTAAATATGTTGCAAACTATACTGACTTTAATTGCGGTCATATGGCTGTGCATTATGCAGCGAATAAAATTAAAGCTGATGAGGTTCATATGTATGGATTTGATTCTAATTTTGATTTTAACATGAGAAGTTGTTCTGATTTCTATCTTAATTCAGACAGAGGCAATCTGAACACAAACAGACTTGCCACTAACTGGCGTCCAGTTTGGTCAAACATGTTTAAAGAATTTCCAAATACTAAATTTATAATGCATCACATACACGATGCAATAAAGTTTCCCGTTACAGATAACGTATCTATTAGAACGTATGAAGGTAAAGCAAAAATGAATTAATTTTTTTTAAAAAAAAGTAAAAAAAAGGTGTACAAAGCCTTTTTTTTATGGTATAATATTACTATAAAATAAAAAATTAAGGAGTTGATTTTATGAAACATTTAAAAAAATTAATATCAGAAACAGTTAAGAATTCAAAGTCTAAGTGGGCCATTGAGGAAGATATGGCTGATATGTATAAGCAAGACGCAAAAGACTTTAAGTCTATCTTAAATTTCTTCAAGGACGGTAATATCTCCGGTGCTAAAAAGTTAATTAAGTATATGGACACTCTTCCAAGAGAAGGTGCCATTATCGCTATCGGTTACGATTTAGGTAATGACTGGGTAGCTGAACACCTTGGTTGGGAGATTCAATAATGGCAAAAGTTAAAAGTTTAATGATGGACTTACAAGAAGAGTTTTATGACAAAGCTTTAATTCTTATCAAAGATAGTGATTCAGCATGGGAAGCTCAGCAAAAGGTTGAAAAGCTTAGAAAAGTTGAGTACAACTGGCTCGATCAATTTGCAATCGCTGAAGAAACAGAGAATGCTTGGTATGTCAGTTAATCCACAAAATAATAGCATCGGTTTAATTATCGGTGCTATAGGCTTTCTTGGTTTAAGTTTTTGTAGTCCACCAGCACCTGCATCAGAACCAATAAAAAGTATGCACGAACAAATCATCTGTTTAGCAGATAACATTTATTGGGAAGCACGCAATCAACCAGTGAAAGGTATGTGGGCTGTTGCTTTAGTTACAGATAACAGAGTTGAGGATTCAAGGTTTCCAAATAGTCATTGTGAAGTTATCAAACAAGGTCCGACTAGTAAATGGTGGTTTAAAAAACATGGCAAGATTGTACCTATAAGACATAGGTGTCAGTTTAGCTGGTACTGTGATGGTAAGAGCGATGAGATACCGTTATACGATATCGATGTCTATCAGATAGCTTTAGCAATTGCACAAAAGGTTTTCTTTGGTTCTTATAACGATGATATAACAAAAGGTGCAACGCATTATCATGCTGATTATGTTTTTCCAGCATGGCGTAAACAAAAAACAAAAACGTTAGTAGTGGCTAATCATATATTCTACAGATGGGAAAAATAATGAGAGAATTTATATATGATAGTTGGAATGGCATAATGAATGCTGATATAAATCCTTTAAAACATATACCTGACACAAATACACGGCACATGGTCTTGCAAGTTTTGGCTTGGATGTGGTGCATTGTTTTTTCAATGTATATAGGTAGCATTTTTGTTATGGGCGTAACAATGATAGCACACGTTATATTTTTAGCAGCCATAGTAATTACAGTGGCAACATTTGAAACAGCAAAAAATAATCCAAAAGCATTTAAATTAAGATTAGAACATAAGACTAATGGTTATCATACACCAAGTAGAACAAGGTATATGTATTATGGTGGTAAAAGAATCGAATTAGATAAGAATGATCCTGGAGGTGAGCATGAGTGATGCATCTGAAGTAATTAAAGGTTATCGTAGCGTTATTAAAAAAGACTTCGATATACTAGAAAAAAAGTTAGATAATATAGAAGCAAAAGTAGATAAGCTAAGTGCAAAGTTCGATAAACATATCGACTTTATTGATGATACATATGAAGGATTGAAGAATCCAATTAAGATGGCAACGAGGTTTTTTAAAAAATGAGTATAGCGAAAGAACCGAAAGGTGAATATAAGTTTAATGAAAAAGAATATGTTGAAGAGTTGTTAAGAGTTATTGATTCAACTTACACTGGTCACTATTCTAGAGAACACTTTCAAGCCACAGAATTTATAATCGACGGTGGTCACGGCACAGGTTTCTGTATCGGTAATATTATGAAGTACGCACAAAGATACGGTAAAAAAGGTAACAGAGATGATGCTCGTAAAGACTTAATGAAAGTGTTACATTATGCCATCATACAATTATATGTACATGATTGTTTTGAAAATGATAGTATTAAGATCAATAAAGAATTTAATTATGAAATAGGTAAACTAGTATAATTTCATGTTATTCCCAACATTCTTGGGAACACAAACCGCAACGTACTTAACCAACTTATCAACTCCCTCTTGTGCGTTGCGGTTTGGCACCATCGGTTGGTTGTTAAGTCTATCAGCAAAATATAAACAATCATTAATATTTTTAAAGTACATGTCTTTACTGACCAATGCTTGTCCCATATATACCATCAATAAAAATGCGTGCATTATCTTCTTTTCTTTTTTTCTGGTGTTTTAACTATTGATGCTTGAGCTTCTCTTCTAAGTCTTTCTAACTCATCACTTGCTGTATCAAATTTAGGTTTTTCTCTCATACGTAATTGCGCATTGAATTTATGCTTTACCGGTTTAGGGTCAGTACTTTGGCTAATAAGTATCTGGATAGCTTTATATCCATCACCCATAAAGAGTAACTTATTATCTTTGTAAAGAATACTCTTATGAGCTGCATTTAAATCGAGTATAAAATTTTCATGTTTGAATATTGTCATCCTTGCAATTACATTTATAACATACGTCATTTGGACACTTAGGGCATGAAGGTGCATAGCAGTGGCATCTACAACCGCAAGTCTGGCACCATCTTTCTGGACTTCCTGACATGTACTTCCTTTCTATTTTTTAATTGAGTTTAAACTATCTACTACATCATCGATGTTTGGTTCTTTACTCCATGGATTATATACGCATTTGAATTGTTTAGGACATGTGTTTTCATACATTAATTCGTAAGTTTTATTACCGCCTTCATATATACATGCCTGTCTTCCAGTGTGGCGTGATTTGATTCGTTTCTTTAACCTACAAGTAGTATATTTCTTTTTCTCTTTTATACCACTATTTATCTTTTGTTGATTAGTGTACTGTTTTTTTGTGCCGTATTTCGGATTTTGTGATTCATATATCTTACCGCCAGCGTGTGCTAACACTGTAAATAAAAATATACAAATTATAAATGAGATTGTTGTTATGAGCCAGTAATAGTCTTTTATCAAAGTACACCCTGTGCCTTCATTGCTAATCCTATTAACCAAACTATGAAGCCGCCGATAAGTGCACAACCTATAACCCAAGCTATAACTTCCATAACTTTACGTTGTCTTTCTTTTTGTGCATAAATGGCTGCTTGTCTTTTCTTTCTGATTTCGCCTTCAGTCTTCAGTAACTCGTCCCACGCAGCTGGACCACGTGTTAATGATATAAGCTGCTTAAGTTGATAGCGCATATCCTCGGCTTTCTTCTTCGCCATGAATGTCGCCATCGCTTCTTCTTCTACAGAGCCTGCCGCAAATAACTTTTTAAACAAAGGTGGTTTCTTTGCATACTCGTCAGCCTTATTGATGTCAGACGCTGCACCCATCCAACGGCCTAAGTCTGCTGACATTGATTCAATATCACGACCAACCTCAAAGCCTTTTTTAATTGCATTGAATGCACTTGTTGCTACGCTTAACGCGGCTGCTACTTCTATCATATTAGTTCCTCTTCTTCATAACTATTTATAAAAAAAAGGTGTACAAATGCTAATTTTTGTAGTATAATATATACTATATAACGATGAAACAAAGCGAAAGGTAGACTGGACACGGGGGCGGTACCCGTCAGCTCCACCAAAAAAACTTGAAGG
>MDTC01024984.1_pt1 | contig 12718 bp, 10 predicted proteins | sample 811181 | NCBI WGS metagenome assembly MDTC01 (sample SAMN05326644, study PRJNA326480) | marine metagenome | isolation source: seawater | place: Pacific Ocean: North | collected 2011 | reverse complement strand
GTTCCCCACCTTCATATTCATCGTCATCCGAGATGAGTAATGAAAAAGATAGTTTTCTAGCGTCATTATTATCACTTCTTAAAACACCATCAGCATGCCAGTCATAATGACCATCTACTGAATATTCTCCGTATTGAAGCATTTCTAAATATTGTAGATTAAAATTAAATTTTTGATTGTTTACATCTAATGCTACTCTTGTTATATTATCATAAAACCCTGATGTCAATTCATCGTGTTGTATCCAAGCAATTGCCGAATCACGAATAGACTTTTTATTATTTTCGTTTTCAACGTCTGTAATTACTTCAGCAGATTTAACCTCACTCCTATTTTCAGATACCCATTTTTCAAAGTTTGCAAGATTTTCTGGTAAAATTGCATTACCTACAATACATTCATATTGTTTATTTTCGGGATTAAAGAATTTAATCATCGTTTGACACCGTTACTAATTTTCCGTGCTCTGGTAAATACAAGTATTCAATATCAGAGTTAGCTAATGTCTGTAAAGCATCTTCGATTGTTTCAACTAATGGATCGCCTCCTAAGTTAAAGCTAGTATTAAACACAATTGGAACACCGGTTTTCTTTTTAAATTCTTTTATCAAACGGTAATAAAGAGGATTTTGTTCTTCTGTTACTGTTTGAATACGGCACGTTCCGTCAATGTGAATAATAGCCGGAATTTTCTCCTCTATGCCAGGTTGGCAGTTTACTGCATACATCATGTGAGGAGTTTCATCCATACCACGAAGATCAAACCATTCATGAACATCTTCGGCTAGAATAGATCCAGCAAAAGGCCTAAAGTATTCACGGTTTTTAACAAGATTTACGTAATCTTTTCCGTCTTCAAATGTAGGATCGAACAATATAGAACGATTTCCTAAAGCCCTAGGACCGTTTTCCGAGCGCCCTTGATATACTGTGACAATGTTTTTGTCAGTCATTAATTTAACAATGTCTTTATCTTTTGCATCTTTAATAGTTATTTTGCCATTAAAGTCATCTACTGCAGATTCAATGTCTTTGGTTGAATAACCATAATCAGGACCAAGATATAGTGAGTCTAAATTTCTGTTAGTCTGATCATCTGTACGAGCATGCCAATACATTAGCGCAGCTCCCATAGCAGTACCAGCATCATTAGATATAGGTTCAACGTACAAATTAATTCCATCATCTTTTAATTCTTCAAGATAGTGATAATTTGCAACACAGTTTAAACCGTATCCTCCTGAAATAACTACGTTATTATTTCCAGACATTTCCACAGCTTTACGGATTAACTTAACCATTTCTGCTTGAGACTGTGTTTGAATAGCATATGCCATGTCACGTCTTTGCTGAAGTTTAGTATGGTCTCCTTTAGCTATATTCCATTCATCCTGTGTGGCTTGAAAGAAAGGATACATTCCTTCGTTTACAAATGCTCCATTAGGAACGTTAGGTATAAACATGTTACGATCAAAGGATCCAGGGAATGGCGCTTTAGGATCATAGAGATTTTCCATATTAGGATTTTTATTTCCATATGGAAATAGCCCCATAGTCTTACCAGCTTCAATTGGTTGCCATCCACAGTAACTTGTAACGGCTTCATAAGCTTTAGTAATACCACCTCTATCTGTAATCATTGCTTCATATTCGCCATCTTCACCAAACCAGCTACTATCTAATTTAGTTTTTGCGCCGACTAGTGGATCTCTGCAACCTAAATGTTTATACAGAGTTTTGAAGTCAGATGGATATGAACATTCAATAATAGATTCATATTCCCATAACGCTAAACTTACTCCAGAATTTGGTTCAGAAACAGGCATTACAGAACCAGCTCCATCAACAATCAATGCTACGGCAGTATCAAAAGGCGATCTATAAAACGCAGCTGCAGCATGTAGTTTATGATGCATAGTAGACATATCAATTACTTGTGGGTGTTTAGCTCCCCACCTTGATCCGCTATTATCAATAAGTCCTAGTTTTCTTGCCAAACCAGTATACACATCATCATTAGAAAAATCTACTTTTCCAGCAGTATCATCTAGTGACTGAGTATGTGCTATAACAAGATAATCTATTTTTTTAGTATAATCTAGAATTTTTACAATACCGGCGTAAGGTCCACCATCGTATTTAGTTCGCGAAAGTCTTTCTTCTTCTATAGAAAAAACAATCTCTCCATTTTTTAATAGACATACGCCTCCGTTATGTCCACGAGCTATGCCTGCAATCCAAATATCTTTTTCCATCATTTAATACCTTTAGAGACAATAGTATCTACTTCTTTACATATTTCATCAACGGCTTGATCACCTAACATCATAATGCCCTGATGAGATCTGCCAATCTCTTCTTCAAAAGAAATGCGAATAGGATCATATCTTCTACGACCGTGTCCAAGATCTAATACCTGAAAAATATCATTATCAGGGTAACTTACATTCTCTTGGAACGTAGCACCTAAAACGGTTACCGCCGGGGTTTTTAGAGAATACGCAAAGTGTTGACCTACAGAGTCGCATCCTAAAAATCCGTCCGCCGCGTCGATTGCTGCAGCCCATACTCTTAAAGGGCAATTTTCTGGTTGAGCAACCGGATCAGCTAAACCCCATTTACTCATATCAGTCGCAAATTCTGACATAAGCACAATAGCATACTTCCTTTGAAGTTTCTTCATAATCTTCAAGGCATCTTGATCTGAAAAAGACCTACCTCCAACATCGACAAGTTGTTGGCCTTTGGTTCCCATAGGCTGAGTACCACGGCCATATGGCTGAAATACAATTACTTTTTGTTTTTGTGTTTTTTCTCTTACTTCGTCAATAATATCTTGGCCTTGAATCTTCTCATCAATTCCTAAATACAAAGCTGGATCAGGTAAGTCTCTTATACCTTTATTATTGATTTGAATATCAAATGCTGCAGGAAGATTTGCCTGTTGATTATAATATTCCCAAACCCTATAGGGTTCAGTAGTTATGCAATTTCTATCTTTAATTTTATCATTAAATAATCCTTTGTGCCAATTATCAAAGGCACGACGATGCAACGTGGGATGGCCTTTATACATGTCCATACCACCTTCACAGACGATAATAAAATCGTCGTCAGGATTTTCTTTTTCATATTTTTCGAAAGCTGGAATTGAGCATACCATTCGGCCTGCTCCGCCGTTCACGAAGAACGCTGTTGATCTTGTCATTTAGCACCTCACAAGAATAAATTATAAAATAATGATTAATAATCATCATGTAGTTTATATATACGTGTTTTAGAGAGCCCCTTCTCGAGGCTCTCTTTATTTTTTTATCTGCCTATTATGCTGAATCGGGATCAGGTCTATTAGCAAGCTCAACTTGAGTATCAGAATCTTCCGGAGTTAATCTAAATACAACTTCGTGAGGCATAAATCCTGCAGATGACCAGGCATTAACTTTACCAGCAGCTTCATCTCTGATTGTAGTCCAAGCCGCTGTTAGATCGCTATCTCCGGCTGAATCTGCATCTAACCATGCTGAAGCTTTAGCCGCAACCGCATTCGCTTGTGCGTCTATATCATTCCAAGTTATCCATGGCTTATGCCACGGTTTAGACCAAGACATAGTACTTTGATCCCAGGCCATATCCCACTTTTCATAAGCCTTATGCGGAGGCAGCGGCCATGGATTAGAATATTGTGCTCCATCCGGACCAGTCTTTACTCTTTGTGGTAGATCTGCAATATCAGAATCTTTCATTGCCCACATAATAGACGCTTCTAGCGGTTGAGCCACTGCGTTTACTAATACGGCATTTGTATTATCATTTTGAGCGTTTTCTTCTGTCCATAGTTCTAATGTTGTATCTTCGACAGACGAAATTTTATTATCTGGTTTTAATTCTACCTTTAAGTAATGAGGCCCGTGATAAGTAAAGCTAACTGAGGAATCATTTGCTGCCTCTTGTAGCGTATAGTCATCAGGGACCTTAAATGTAAAGGTCTTTGTTACTTTTGACATTTTGTTTCCTTATTAGCTATATTCAATTCTTAAATATGGTATACCACCTGGTGCACCGCAACAACAGGTACCACCGCATGTGTGGGCGGACAAACCACCTACACCAATTTTTCCACCCATGTGCTCCGAGCACATATAACCTAAAATATTTGAAAGATTATGCTGCTGATAGCTCCCGTGCACGCCTGCAATTGTACCGCACTGCTGAAGATGTACTACTCCTCCATTAATAGAAGCCAATTCCATATCGCCAAACGGCGCCCATGTATTTGGAGTAAGTCCTCCGGGATATGGTACTACTTCTCTATCGCCACAGCGGCTTGCATCCATATCACGACTGTTGCAGCAGCTGATGCTATGACATCCATACATGCCTCTTGCCCCGCCATCGGCTCCATAGTATTTTCCTACAGCGTATCTGTCGTTATCACTGTCAATGGTTCTGCGTCTTGTTATATGACATATTTTCCACATCTGACAGCAATCGCTTCCGGGGAACGGATTAGTTGGATCATTTTGTGGATCTTGTCCCCAAGACCATCCGCATCGAGTAACTCCAGGATTACCACCTTCAGCGCAAAAGTTTGTTAAACCTGTTCCATTAACATATGTTTTCATACCTCTTAGACCATACATTAACCAGGGGCATGCGTTATCCTGAGTGGCAGATGCTTGTGAATCTACATTTGTACAACAATATCTCTCCGCGCCTTCATAACATGCGGTATAGCATTCTCCTGGCGTAACATTAACTGTCTTAAAAGCATATGCACCAGATCCACCAGGGACTCCACTCATACAACAGTGCGCAGGCGCGCCGGATCCGCCACCACCCCAAATGTGAAAAGTAGCGGTATTTACTCCTGCAGGAACTATCCAATTCCATTTAAATACGCCAGGTGAGTTAACTCCTCCAAAGCGCGTTTGATTATTGGTTTCACATAAAGATTGCGTTATCCCTTGCGCACCTCTTGCGCTTTGAATAGACCAGAATATGTCGCATTTTTCGTTTTCTTTTATATCAGTATTCACTACTACTGAGCTGTACTGTCCTAAGAATGAATTTAAATTTTTAGCCATGTTATTTTACCTATTCCGGATTTCCGTCATCATAAATTATCCTGACTACGCCACCTGCAGCAGGACCACCGCAGCAGCAAGGCCCACCGCAAGCATAGCCTCCAGCTGTAGCCAGGCCTGCTCCCCAGTAGTTTGTAGTATTATTATTAAAGCCATATAAACAACTTTGATTACATCTATGTACAAAACCGCCCATTTGCATTTCGCATATCGTATGAGAGTGCGCGCTAACCATGCCAGATCTAAATAGCTGGCTCTTATATATTGAAGAACCTGAAAAGTTTATTCTACCGCACATTCCGCTGTCAGCCCGATTAATACAGCTTCCAGCTTCAAAGCTTCCACCTACAACCATGGCGCATCGGCAACAATCATAACCAGCGTCACAAGCAGCAAATGGTAATTCATCAGCAGTCTTATTGCTTGTATAGCAACTAGTTATACCGGTGTCCGGTATAGTACAGCAAGGGTGTCTAAACCCTCCATCGCTATTAAGCGCCCCATAGTTACAGCAGTTCTGGAATTGCCAGTTGCAAGTTCCTGAAGCGCCACATGCTCCATCCATTCTTCCACAAAAAACTCCTGGCTGACCTGAAGTGCCGGTGCCTGTAACTGGATGAGTGCCTGTTATAACGCCGCTACCTCCGCCTACACATATATAGAAAGGCCTACTACAGGCTCCAGCGTTTAGATCAGGATAGCAACAGCCATTAGATTGAGGAATACACAGTCGAAGTCCATCACTGTCGTTTTCGTTGTTACTCCACCTAGGGCTTATCTTAAATGAATGTCCAGATCTCCCTGCAGCACTTCCGGCACAACAGCATCCACCCCCGGTAGAACCAGAAGATGTCATAAAAAATATCTCAGTTCCAAAGGTTTTGTTAACTGTTTTTTTCATGACGCGGCGATTATTGGATTCATGACAAGGAGTATGATCTCTATCTACGTAGTGTAAATAAGAACCATATTCTTGCGCGCCACAGCAACCATTTCTGTCTTCGCCATGGCCACTTTTATACCTAATCTCTTTGTACGTTAGTGAGGTACTTGCCGTGAACAGGCCAGGAATAAAGTTTGTTATATTTTTAGCCATATCTATTAATCCTCATCTACAAACGTGTTTGCGCAGGAATAGCTAATTCTAACTCTTCCACTATTCATGTAGGCACCACAGGCTTGACTACCGCCACAAAATGGCACGCCTGCCATTCCCCATCCGGCGTATCTTCCAGAACCTCTAGGATTTGATTGCTCAAGCCCAAAAAACCTGCCCATCTGGCCATCCGCATGATCGTTTGTACAACATACATTATCCATACCATCGTGATACAGGCCAGCCATCATATGACCACCATATTTATTAATCATGCCTCCGGGAAAAGGAATCCACTGACGATAATTAAAATAATCTGTTGGATCAGAAGATGAATCTCTTAATTCTAAGAACCCAATTTTTCCTCTAACACCAAAATCTGCCCCAAAGAATCTACCTCCAGCACCATCGCTGTCATTCTGATATTTAGCACAATTAGTTGCCCACGTCGCAGTATTGCAACAACACGTCCTAGCAGAACAACCTTGTTCAGCACAAAAGTTTACTAGGCCAGTTCCTGTAATCCACGTATGTTTATTAGTTTGGCTACAATAGTCAGAATAAACTGTGTCACTTCCGTTTTGTGGTGGACTACAGCAGTAATTCCAACCTACGTGTATTCTATAACATTCTGATGGGGTAACAGTGATCGTTTTTGTAGCATATGCGCCTGATCCTGATGGAGGAGAGTGCATACAATTACATCCACCTGTAGGTCTTCCACCAGCTCCCCATATTTCAAATTTCATGCAACAAATGCCAGATGGTACACAGAAGAAAGGTTCGTGGTGAAAGTTAACGCATGATCGGTCATCGTGAAATGTATTTCTAGGTACAAAATCCCAATAGCAGCGAGTTATTTCTCTTACCTGCGCAGAAACTCTGTTAGCGCCAATGCTTTTTACGAATGTTGTTATATTCTTAGCCATATTTTTTTATCCTATTCGTAATTAACGACAATGGCACCACCACCGCCTGAACCACCACAGCAGCATGTTCCACCGCAAGTCCAAGCTGTAAGACCACCTACACCCATCATCATGTGGCCGTTATCAAAGTTATTATTTGCTATAACATTGCCTGCTGTATGCTGTCGTCTTGCGGTACCATGTGGACCAAAAGAACCCCAGTCATTATCCGTACAGTTCTGTGCATGAGAACCTGCCCAAAACCCCCATCCAGTTGAAATAGTATTGCCCATCCACCATTTGCCTGCAGGAAAACTTAAATAATTAATATAGCCAGCATGATAACAATTACTCTGATTGAATCGTCCGCAACAGCTATGTTTACCTTTTGCAAAAAGTCCTCTAGCACCGTAATCTGCTCCATAATAGCAAGCTGCTCTAAATCTAGAACCGTCACTATCATCTGGATCCCTACCTAAGTAGTCACATGCACAAACATATGAGTTACAGCAATGGCATTGGCCCTTACCGCCGTTTTGACCACTAGGCCCTGGCCTTTGTTCCCGCGGAAAATCGTCCATTAATCCACGCCACGCACCAATACCGCCCGCGCCGCCTTCAGCGCAGAGGTTTGTTAGGTTTGGTCCGAGAACATAAACCTTACTACCTCTACAACCGCCTATAACTGAACAAGCTGCGCCACTTGGATCCCAACCACCTGTATCATCAGCAGGTGTTATTGGTGCGGGTGTGGCCTGCGCGCATGCATCCCAGCAGCGATTAACTCCGGAATTAATACAGTTTCTTTCACCCACGCTTCCTGTACATAAGACAAATCTTTGTCCAGCTGATACGCTTATCTTTTTCTTTGCATATGCTCCGGAAGCACCGTTAATACCTTGTGTACAACAATACCCTGCAGCACCACTGCCACCGGCTCCCCAAAGGTGGAAAGTGGCTGTTGTTACTCCAGCTGGAACTACCCAGTCTGCCCTACCTCCACCACCGTTGTCTGCATTACCATGTTGACCACACATCCAAGCACAACCGTTATTGGTCATTTGCTGATGAAACCACTGTACAGATCCAGTAATGGGTTCTGCTTTGCTAGGCGCTAAGTTGATTAAAGTTTTTAAATTTTTAGCCATTAATATTATCCAATCTTAGCACTATTTATACCACATCATATAGTATCCGGGCCCGCCATGACCGCCGCAATAACAGTTCCCACCGCCGGCAATAGCTGTTTGACCAGGTATTCCGCCAGCACATATTCCACCCAGGGAGTACGTCACTTGGCCGCCACCCCATATTTTCATAAAATTACAGTTTAGAGTACCACCATGGTTGTTGCAATCCCTGCCAAGGCCGCCAACTGATATATAATGAGCTTTTGTCGTACACCAGCTGTTAACTGGCGTCACCATTTTCTTAGCGTAAGCGTTGTCAAAGCAGCAAGAAGCAATCCCAAAGCCACCTTGTTGTTTAAATATATTTATGTCAGAGTCAGCCTGGATATACTTTGAATCAGCCACATGACAGAAAGCTTCTGGTTTACAGTAATATGCATCCATACTTGAATTGGTGCAACAGCCGTCCCATTGACGAGTTCCGCCACCAGACACATAACATACTTCATTGCATACGCTATTGTTATAGTAGTTGCAAATACTACACGCACATGTCGCAGTAGTAAATGCAAAAAGTGTTTTAGCACTATCGTGATTATAGATTCGCCATCTACAGCTTTGCTGACCGCCAGCGTCGGCAACGCAACAACCGCCGTTTGGTGTACAAATGTGATAACATCCGGTTCCAGACGTTTCGTCGATCGTGCTCATGACATCACTAGTTACTAAATCAAATACTGCCTTTGCCCCGCTAGCTCCAGGAGGACCCCAACCGCAACAATTCATTCCAGCTCCTTGAGAGCCTGGATTAACTAACCACATTTTTACTTGGGTTGCTTTTTTTCCGGCGTTGGCGCCATCTTTACCTGTGTTAAAGGGAATTTTCCATACTTGATTATTTTGCCCCTGTTCCCCATTACGAGGCCCGCATTTGTGCGTCTGGCCTTGACCAGGCATAAGTATTTCATTGTACCATTGATTCAGTCCGATTGTCTGGGAACCTGACATACCAGGAGCAAAGGTTGTTATATTCTTAGCCATGTTAACTCCTAACTAAATATTACTCTGGCTTTACCTGCGCCAGCTCGACCACCACAGTAACAATTTCCGCCACATGTTGTTCCAATTCCTGATCCCGCTCCAGCATAATCCCAATTGTTTTGCATTGATTGAGTATTACCGCAATAGCCTTGCTCTACATTCTCCGCAAAATGGCGCCAGTTGTCGTGCGGATTGTGTTGATTACAACATGCAGCATGATAAGCGTGACCGCCGCACTTGCCATAAACGCTACAATTTGGTAGTGGAACCCATGCTCTAAAATTACAAAGTTGATCCGGACCAAGGCCGTTTGGATTGATATAACCTTTTCTTCCTCTTAATCCGCCATCTGCTCCATAATAGCAAGCTCTATAAGGACCACCTGCAGAGTCATTTGGAGATTGGCCGTAATAAGCCTCAGAACTATCAAATAATGTAGTAGCAAAGTCTGTTAAATCACAACAAGCGAAATTTCCAGAAAATCCGCCCTCGGCGCAAAAGTTTGTTAAACCTGTACCAGTAACATAAGTTTTTCCGTAACCAGCCCAATTTCCGCCATCGTTTTGAACCGGAGTTGTTTTCCATACCGCAGTATTTGCAACATCAGAACAACAACACCACATGTGCCCTACAACCATATTATAGCATTCTCCTGGCGTCACGCTAACTGTCTTAAAAGCATACGCACCAGATCCACTTGGAACACCGACACCACATTGGCCAAGGGGCGCGCCAGGTCCTCCTGCGCCCCAAATATGAAAAGAAGCTTGAGAAATACCAGGAGGAACACACCAAGAGTGGACCTGTTGACCATACTGACAGGAACATTCATTCAAGCTATATGACGTCGCATCAAAAATATAAGAGTCTACGGTATCTGGCGGCATAAATTCAGCCGCGCTGCCACCTCCGCCTAAACTTTTTACGAATTGAGTTAAATTTTTTGTCATAGTGTATTCCTAGGTTTTCTTCTATTTATCCTTGTACGACAAACTGCCATCCATAAGTATCACCAGACCATACAATCTGTACAGCAATACCTTGAGTATTAATAAGGATGTCACTATCTTGTCCAAGAATTTTTTCACCAGTTGCCGGAGAAATAGTAAAGTTATTTGTTGCAAAGTTTTGAGCTAAGTCAACAAAAGTAATTTTACCGTCACCGGCTGTGTTACCGCCTACTGAAGGTAGACTTGCAGTTACTGCTGCCGAAGTCGTATTTACAAAGTGACCACCGTAACTATCTGCGTTAAAATCTACCGCATCAGTTGACCATGTAGTTGATTGTTCGATACCATTTGCTGCTTTTGTAAGATACGCTAATTGCTCTGGTGTTGCAGAAACAATAGACGTATTGATCTTATCAAGAAGAGCATTTCTTACTGTATCAATGCTTGCCATTTTTTAATTTCCTTTTATCTGGTTATCTCTATTTATTTAAGATTTTTACCATCGTTTTTGTTTAAGTCTTTAATATCAAATCCCATGAATAGCTCTGTTGCTAATGCACCGGACTTAGCGTTAGCAGGTAAGGACAATGAAGATGCTCCTTCTAATTTAGCTTCGACAAAAGTTCTAACTGCTTGTTCTGTAGGTACGGCAAAGTTTGAGTTACCAGACAATGTGCCGTCCGTTGAGAATTCGTTAATAGAAGCACCTAGCTGAGCACCAATCGAACCAAGCCGCAATGATGTCAAACCTGAAAGGTCAAATGCAGATGCATCCAATGTTGCTCGACCAGTCGCCTGATCAATCCTAAAATAATTACCAACTCTAAAGTTACCAGATTGGTCAGTAGATACGTAGTAAACGCGGCCTTGAGCCAATTCAACCACTTCGTTAGCTTGCGCAGGAGGTTGGTTTGGATCTCCAGGATAATTTGTCTGCGTTTTGTTACCAGTACCGATATTCAAGAAGTCATGGCCAGTAAGCCTTGCTTGTGAATAGTTATATCTGATTTTTACTTGTTGTCCTTTTGGAGCTGGTCTCTGCTCTAATTTTTCCTGTGAGAATACAAAGATAGCATTACCGGTCGCTGAGTCATAAGAAGATACTGTTTGAATCACATAACTTCCAATTGAATCGTATCCAGAGTCACCTAGGTTAGCTTCAAATTGTAATGAACCACCGGCTTTTGGCTTATATGTTGAGAAACCAGTAAATGCCATAGTAAAACCATATTGATCATGAGCGGGATCGCTATCTGCCAAAATAGCAGTTACAATTCCAGCACTGTCTGATATAGAATCACCACCAATAAATCCTGTTCCAATAATGTTATCAATTATTAATTTATTTGCTCCAGGCTGATGATCAATAACATCGGCTCGTGCACCAACAGCAAAGATTTGTGCTGAGTCAAGATCATCTCCAGAGTCTATAAGCCTTAATGTACCACCAGAAGTATATACGGAATATGATGTAGCATTTGTGTTTGGCGGATCTTGAACTGTAATCGCACCGTGCATACTATTCGTACCACTGTTTGCATAATACAACGCAGATGGAGCTGAGCTATCAACTAGGATAACCAATCTACCGCCAGCAGTTGCTCTTGAGTTTCTAACACCTGTCGTATATTCACCGCTAAATGATGACGCACCCCAACTTGTAGAATCTTGAGTCGTTAAGTAGAAAGCATCGCTTACCGATGAATCAACATCAAACAAATATTTAGAACCACGATACATGGTTACCGCAGGATCAGCTGCTGCAGAATGGCTAACGCCTGCCATTGAACCAGTTAGTGTATAATCGCCACCAGATTTTGCCATTACAATGTGACTGTGATCCGCGTCTCTTAAGTCAATAGTCGAAGCAGTATTTCCAAAGACGCTAAAGTGTCTATTGTTAACCTGAGTCATACCACCAACGTTTTGAATTCGTAGTAAATCCCAGCTATCAAATGAGTGCGAAGCAACAGTAGCAGTCATTGGGTTTGATCTAGTAATGTCAGTTATTGAAACTTGTGTTACAGATCTTCCGCCAATCGAAGTACCATCCGCTGGATTTGATAATGCAGAGTTAGTATAGAGATCGAAATTATTTGAATCAATTACGTCTGCATAATATTTTGTAGTTTCATCGAATGCTGCCCAAGAAGCTGGAAGTATTGGATCAATTCTAACAAGACGTCCGTCTTCCATTCCGTGAGGAGTTTTTGTACCAATACGTATTGGGCTAGTACGATTTACATAAGAAACCTGTTTTAGACGATCAGGTGATTGAACGATTCCTTGGAAATCGCCACCAATATTTGTACCGTCTTTATAATCTAAGCTGTAACCACGAACAGTACCGTTATTTGTTGTTTCTGTAGAATCAAATCCATATGAAACAGCACCGTAACGACCGTAAGAGTTGTTGCCGTTCAGCGCCCTAATAAATCCACCGTCTGATGTTGCATATCCGAAATCACAATAGTAAGTAAAACAAGATACGATTTCAGCTTTACCATTT
>MDTC01008658.1_pt1 | contig 12719 bp, 16 predicted proteins | sample 811181 | NCBI WGS metagenome assembly MDTC01 (sample SAMN05326644, study PRJNA326480) | marine metagenome | isolation source: seawater | place: Pacific Ocean: North | collected 2011 | reverse complement strand
GTTTAATTGACTTCTCACTCTGTAAAATACAGAGTAAAGCATAAGGTTTTGCTTTGAATTAGGGTTTAATTGACTTCTCACTCTGTAAAATACAGAGTAAAGCATAAGGTTTTGCTTTGAATTAAGGCTCAATTAACTTCTCTCTTTGTAAAATACAGAGTAAAGCATAAGGTTTTGCTTTGAATTAAGGCTTAATTGACTTCTTACTCTGTGAAATACAGAGTAAAGCATAAGGTTTTGCTTTGAATTAAGGTTTAATAGATTTCTTCGCTTGTAAAATGCAGAGTAAAACATAAGGTTTTGCTTTGAATTAAGGCTTAATTGACCTCTTACTCTGTGAAACACAGAGTAAAGCATAAGGTTTCGCTTTGAATTAAGGCTTAATAGATTTCTTAGTTTGTAAAATGCAGAGTAAAGCATAAGGTTTTGCTTATCTTAATGTTTTTTGTATTTTGTGAACAAATTTTCTTTTTTTATAACTTATATATCAATGTTTTGCAGATATATTAGGCTTTTTATTTTTATTCCATGATGTTTTACTCTGTTTTTTTATTTGAATTATGATAAGTTACTCTGTATCCTTTATGTGTTTGTTATATTTTCGCATCAGGTATCACGTTGAATACAATTATCGAAACAAAAGAGAGCACTCAGCTTGCTGGAACTTTCTTTAAAAAAGCACATAAGCTCGTGTTTTCACAGTTATCATTGACACCTGTGGAGCATGATATTTTTGCTTTGTTTTTGTCAAGGTTAAAAAAACAAGACTGGGATGATTTTTTGACACGCAAAACGTTAGATTCTCCTTGTTATACCTTCAGTAATCGTGTTTTATCGGAATGGTTTGGCGTAGATAAAGCAAATTTATTTAATGTGCTCAAAAAACCTGCATCTAAACTCGCTCATCAAGTGATAGGTGTGATTGATGACGATGAAAAAAGATTTAAGTTTTTACCTTTGTTTAAACATGTGGAGTATGTTCAAGGCTCTTTAACACTAGTTCCTAACGATATGTTAATTAATGAGTATTTATGTGTAAGTCAAGGTCATAGCCAAATTCCCCATGTCACTTTTAGAAACTTAAAACGAGACTACTCGAAGCGTCTTTATTCCATGCTATGTCGGTTTAAAGATCAATCGAAATCAGAGCTGCATTATTTAACAATTGATGATTTATATGCGAACTTCGGCCTGCTGGATCAAAGTGGTAAACTAGTAAAAAAAACCTATGGTGAGTTTGCGTACTTGATGAATAGAATTATTAAGCCTGCAATCAAAGAAATTGCAGAAAAAGAACCTGATATTGAGTTTCTTGTCGATCAGAGCTCTGGGCACTATGGTTTTTGTTATCGAAAGCAAGGTCGAAAAGTCATAGCTCTGAAGTTTTTATATCATTGGAAGCTATCAACGGCATATCAAGAAAAACAAGTATACACTAAGCTTGTACAAGAGCCTTCTGCGTATGATCGGGCTTTACAAACTCTAGAGCTTATTTCTAAAACTCCTAAAGATAAATTATCAAGTATCCAATTAACAAAGAAAGAGCTTGCTCATTTAACCATTCATATTCCTTCTTTTATGAAGGAGGGCGTGACGATGGATATGGAGTTTTTTAGTAAACTTTCTACTATTCAGAATAGTATGTAGGTATATAGAGCGTCTCAAGACTTTTGATGTCTTGTATGTTTTCTCATCATTTTTGGTTTCTTATGTATATATAACAGAAATTTATAATTTTGTTTATTTTAGTTCTTTATTCTTAATTTTAAAATAAAAGCCTTAAAAGTAGATTTTAATCAGCTTAAAAAGCTCACATATAAGCCATGATATTGATTTTAGATGTTTTTTTGTGTTAGTATTATTTTTTAAAATTGGTTAGTTGGAGTTATGAGTGGTTACCTTTGTTCAATTTACCCATCATATTATTCAAGATTTTTTTCTTATTCCAGTGTTAATTGCCGGAGGCATCTTTTTTACACTAAAATCCAGATTTATTCAGTTCAGTCATTTTTTCCACGGTTTTAAACTACTTTTTCAAGATAATAAGTCTACAAGCTCTGGTATCTCTTCATGGCAGTCTTTTTGTGTTGCTTCTGCAGCCCGAGTTGGGACAGGCAATATTGCAGGTGTGGTTGTCGCATTAACCGCAGGTGGCCCTGGTGCTATTTTCTGGATGTGGGTTATTGCTGTATTAAATATGCCGACAGCTCTTGTTGAGTCTACGTTATCTCAAGTGTATAAAACAAAAGTAAATGGTCAATTTAGAGGTGGTCCTGCTTATTACATGCGAGATGGACTTAAAAGAAAAAATCTAGGTCGTTTGTTTTCTCTTATGCTTATCGCTTCTTTTGGTATGACTTTTATTGCGGTGCAATCTAATACGATTGCACAATCGTTACATGCTCAAATGGAGTGGAGTCCATCTTGGACTGGTTTTGTTTTGGTTGCTTTGATAGGAATACTTTTTTTCAAAAACTTAAGATCTATCGCTCAGTTCACCGCCATTATTGTTCCTGTCATGGCTTGCCTTTATTTATTGATTGCAGCATATGTTATGTTCACGCACCTTGGTGAGCTCCCGGGTTTATTCATGCTTATTGTTAAAAGTGCTCTAGGATTGCAAGAGGTTGCATCAGGCATGATAGCTTATAGTGTAGGTAGCGCTTTAAGTCATGGTACTGGACAAGGGTTATTTTCAAATGAAGCGGGTATGGGAAGTTCTGCTAATATTTCGGCAAGTGTTGATATGAAAGGCCGTAATCCTATTGAGCAGGGCTTCATTCAAATGTCGGGTGTTGTCGTTGATACTTTGATCATTTGCACGGCAACAGCGGCTATTGTCTTGTGTGGTGTCGATTTGAATGCAGTCTCTGGAGTGTCGGGTATTGAGCTTGTGCAGATGAATATGACACATTATTTTGGTGAGTTAGGTAGTTACTTAATGATGATGATCATCTGTTTTTTCTGCTTTTCAACGATCATTGGCAACTATCTTTACTCTGAAAATAACTTCTTTTTTCTTTGTAGTAACAAAAAATATCTCATTATTTTAAAGCTTCTTACTCTAGCGATGATTTATGCTGGAACTGTTTTAGATGTATCTACTGTGTGGTCTTTGGCTTTGATCACCTCAAGCTGTATGGCGCTCATGAATATTGCCTCTATTATTATTTTATCGCCTGATTTTGAGACATGCTTGACACAATATCTTCACAGACCTTACAAATCATCTTATGTTAACTCTTCCCCTTCCGTTATACCTCAAGATAAAGCTACATAAATTAAAAAAACTGTTGCATGTATGCAAAAGTTCATTATAATGTTTAAACATTACTACATTGAAAAGTCGCACCTTGAAGAAGAGTGCGACTTTTTTTTGCTCAAAAAGATAATAAAATGTGCATAAAAAAAAATATATATCAGTCTGTTGTTCAATCAGAACTTGATAGGCTGTCGAATCAAGAAAATGAAATTATTTATCAAACCGCTTACCTTATTTACCATCACAAAGCCCGAATTAACAAAATTAACCAGCAACATTTAGAAATTCAGCAGAAAAAGAAGTTATTAGCTGAGCAGTTGTATGATGAGAGCTGAAAATGACAAAGTTATTCATCATAACAAGTTATCAAATGCTTTAGTTGAATCTGATTTTTTCTTAATCACCTTAATTATGCTTACAGGTGTTTTGACTAAGTTGGTGCGTAGTGCAGAGCCGATATCAATCAGAGTCATATGTGGAGAACTGTTACTCGCTTTCATGATGGCACTCTTTCTATATTTACTAGGTTTGTACGAAGGTTTAACGAGTATTCAGATAACACTTATTGCTATTCCATCATCTCTTGGCAACGCTAGATTATTACAATATATGATTCATATCATCAATCCAAGCCGCTTTGACAAGAGATAATGACCAAAAAAGAAGCTTTTTTCTTTGTAAGCGAAAGTTTTATATTTTGCCTAGCTACTTATGATTCCTGTGCTCGATAATATTCAAAGTGTTGGATTACAACTCCCTCGCATACACTTTGGTGATGAGGCGTATAGTGCTCAACACGGGCTACATTTTGTGTGATGAACAGAGATAAATCCCCCTCTTTGGGTGTCTTATCAGTATTGATGATATAGAGTCTATTTTTATACAAAAATGCGTTATGGGCTGTCGCGTTTTGATCATAATGATATAAAAATGTATGATGTGTTGATGTGTAATGCGGTGCATTTTCCCATATGTAAAGTTTTTTTGCGCGGCTGGTGTGCTCTAAATCAGATAGGCTCAACCCCAGTGCATCCATTAGTTTAGACACTGTTTTTAATTTGATATCGGTTTCATCTTTTTCAAATCGGGTAATCGTGGCGGCGGATACGCCAGTTTTTTGGGCAAGCTTATTTGCTGATATATGTTGTGTTTCTCTGAGTTGCTTAAAGCGCTTAGAATGCTGTTGTGTCATATAAATGTCCAAATGTTCAAATGTCATAAAATAATTTTTTGCATAGATGCAAAGGTTTATTCCGTGTATTAAAATATATTTATAAGTTTAATCAATGAGGATTTACCTACATCATGATAACAGACATCTTGATAAAGCATACTCAAGCTATGTTCGATGAAACCTCTGTTAATTTAGCGCAGTTTTCTGAGTCTTTATTTTTAAAGCTCGAAGAATCTGGATGTGTTGTTTATGATAATCACAGACAAAATTATCAAGAGCGTGAAAAGTGGGTGAAATCTCAAATGAATCGTTTTACTCGTATTATGCGTGGCGAAACACCTTTGAATGCTAACTTTATTCAGACTTGGTTAACATTGTTGTTGCCCATTTATCAAGAAAAAGCCCGCCAAGAGATTCTCAGTTTTTGCTTTGGTGTCTTAGATGTTAAAATTCCTGAAGTAGAAGAAAAGGTCTTATCGCCCCCCGCATTAAGTGATCTGATACGCTCTTTTTCTCAGGTTATCGATGCTGCAGGACCAATCCTTGATGGTATACAAGATGCTCATAAGCTGAATACTTTTGTTAATCAATGTGAAATATCGGCATCTAAATTACTAGGAGAAGCTGAAAAAATAAAATCTATACCACAAAATGAAATGTAAAAAATTTTAATAAGTTTTTATGTTTTTTTAACTTTTGCAATTATTTATGACACTTTATAAAAGTGTTTTTATATTATGATTTTTTTGTTGTTTACTTCGCTTAACTGATTCAATATATCCACTTTTTATATTAGCTCTACAATAATATTTTCATGAATAGGCTAAAGGAATTATATGATAAAAGATTATAATAACTATGATCGCGCATGGTTACGTCATTATATGCTCTCTCTTTTTACTCAAAATATAAATGTTTCTATACCGAGTGTAAATTTAGACACCCAAAGTAAGTTACTAGCACGTAACATATCAGGTTCGGCATCATATATCCGAGCAACCCAAACACGTACCAAACAAGGATCTCATGCTCTATGTCATGAAGATCATTTTGAGCGTCGCAGTTTCTTGATTCTACTCGAGCAGTTGCCGCAAGATGCAAAAACATGGGTGTCTGCTATTTATCAGCAAAGTGGAAACAAAAAAAATGAAGTACAACAAGTTGTACAATCGATGATACAGAACTGTCCTTCTATTACCGAAAAAACTTATCCCAAGCATCACAAGCTATATAGCTATACACTTGTGAACTACACTACGTATTACTTAATGGATGAGAAAGTTGTCTTTAACTATAAACAAATCGCTCAAGCACTGTGTATGTCGGAACGTGCTTTTTATAAAACATGGCACTCTCGCTACCAAGATGCTTTTGAATTCTTAGAAAAGCAAGATACCCAAGTATTAAATATGATTTTAGAATGTATGGCTTAGCTCAAAAGAGAATATATCCATATATTATATCGGATTTAAAAATATATACTCTAAGTTACTTATTTAATTATAAATTTTGAATTAACCCTAGCTTTATCGCTGGGGTTTTTTTTTGTTTTTTTTCAAGCGTACCAACAAGGAGGTGTTGTTATAGAGGTATAAGATATCACCAACATATATAAACTGATTTTAAATAAGGTAAATTGAATGATAAAAAATACAACGCATTACCGGGATTATCCAAGACCCCATAAAAGTAATTTATTACAAGAAGATGTAAGCCGTATTGGTCAAGCTTTAGAGCAGATTGATGCCGATATACATCACAGCCAAGAGTTGTGCACGGCCAATTCAACCGCAGTGGTTGATCAAATGAAAAGATATCTCGCTTTAACACAGCTGGTAGCAAGTAAAGCAGAGCAAAAAGATGTGTATTTGAAAGCCGAAGCTCAGAATGTATTTTTACAACGCGCGCAGACAGCGGTGAATGCTTCACAGCTCGGTGGTCAACCCCCTTCACATTATGTAACTCAAGAAGGCTTACAGCAGTTGGTCAGTACCATAAAAACCCTATTTCTGGCACAAACAGCAAAAATTAATGCTTTAAATCTATAAAAGGAACCATGTTTTATGAGTTTAGAACAAGAAATCACCCAATTAGTCCATGCTTCCAATGGTTTAACCGAAGCTGTGACGGGCAAAATGCAAGCCATTGATCAAAAGGTCACTCAGGCAGAACAAAAGCTGACTTCATTTCAGCAAAATATCAAAAACGAGATACCCCTGCCGCCGAATTTATTTGGTAACTCCCTCATGCGCTCGGTTGAGTCAGATGGGAGGCCGACAGGCTTTGCAGCTTATGGTTGTAGTATTCAAGCGGTGCATCCTTTTACCAAAGGTTTTGAAGGGCCTTATGTTGAAACAAAGCCCGCTCATGCCGTGGATGATGTTGAGTTAGCTACAAAAGAGCAGCCGTATTTTTATGGGAAATATCGTAAAGGAGATCGGCACTGGAGAGGTGGTCTTGGAGACGGATGGGAAGGCCTATCAGATGGCCATATATTAAAGATTCAATCCGCTGCTAAGGACGAGAGTAAAATAATCCGTATTCCTGTTAGCGCTTATGGACACTTTAACCATTTAGGTTTGAGGGTGTGGGTGAAGATTGTGAAAGGTGAGCTTTTTTATGGCCGAACTGCTGGATACCACACCACATATGGTAATCATAAACAAAATGTCTTGAATAGATCTATTACGGATGCGGCAAGTCAGGGTTGGTATTATCTTGATGAGGTCTTTGAAATAGGATCTGAAATTTCCGCATTGAAGAGCCATGGTTTTCAGTTTGGCCTACCCCACGATCAAGACTGCGAGATTTATATTGGCATGCCTTATTTGTATAACGTGATGTCACCGAAAGCGATGCTGACCGCAGCAGGCGAAACGAGCGCTGCGCCTGTTTATCACCCTTACCAACCTTCTTAAGGAGTTTAATGTATGAATATTATCGATAAAAAAGACGGCTCTGGGGTTGCTATGTGTGATCCAGATCAAGCAGAGGCTTTGCTTGCTGAGTTCGAACTGGACAGAAATGATGTGGAGTTTATCCTCAGTCAATCCGAGATCAACCGTGAGCAAGAAGCATTTTTGCAGCAAACAGACTGGCAAGTGACGCGTCATCGCGATCAACTTGAGTCGCAAGAGGCAACCAGTTTAACCGATGCACAATATCAACAGCTTTTAAGCAAGCGTCAACAAGCACGTAAGATGATTCGAGCAGGTTAAGTTTGTGTGTCCTACAAGGTAGAGCAGACATAAAGTGGATTTTTTTGTTTTTTATTTGAGCAGTTGATTTTTTTAGGGGTTGTCAAGGTTCATCGCTTTTGTTATGATTTTGAAATGCTAACAAATTTAGCAAAAAACCAGACACTTTGTCTGGTTTTTTTTTGGCTCGGCTTTTATGGTCAGCGTATATAAAGCACCCTCATGTCTTGACGACAAGGTGCTTTACCTTTTATGTCTTTTATCTGTCATCTATATGATTTCTTAATCCAAACTTTCTCATTCATGTTGCATCCATAGATATTTCAGTGGATCAAATTTATTTTACAAGAGAGCTTTAGCATGACAGATATCGTGAAACTGATTGCGTACGAAGAAGGTTGGCGTAGCAAACCTTACTTATGTTCAGAACATTATCCAACCGTGGGCTATGGATTTAAATTAAGCACACAAAAAGGACATCTTGAATATTTTAATTTCTCTTTACCGCGTGCAGCAGGAGATGCTTGGCTCATCGAGCTTTTAGAATCTAATATGACGCAGATGCAAGAGCATGATGGATTTAAATCAGCCTTATCTGGTTGTAATGATGCACGCGTTGCGGTTTTGATGTCTATGGTCTATCAAATAGGTTTTCGAGGTGTATCCAAATTTAAGCGTATGCTCACCGCGATGGCGGAGCAAAATTGGGAGCGCGCAGCAGATGAAATGCTCGACAGTCGATGGGCGCGTCAAACAGCCAACAGAGCAAAGCGCCATGCTGAGCAAATGCGCTCAGGTTTATGGTTTCAAGGTTACGTATAACAGAAATCATCAGCGCGATTTTATTCGTTTTAGGAGTTAAATATGAGTACACCAATTATTTGTGTACAGAAAGAAATTTTGAAACAGCTTAAACTGCAGTTTCCTACTAAGTTTGTTGCTATGTATCAATCGGATAAATTAGCACAAGCTAAGCGTGCTTGCTTGTTAGAGTTGGTACAGATCAATTATAAAAAAAATCAACATGATGATCGTATTGCTGCGCAATGTCGTTTTCATGTTTATTGTATGAGCGCAAAAACAGCTTTGCATGATCCTTATGCTCTCACTGATTTTGCAACCCGTACGGGTTTGTTAATTCAAGAAAAAGGAGTGTGGGGTTTTCCAGATTGGGTCGCACAGCCTCATGATATTCATGTTGAGCCGCATCATTTACCTTATTATGAAGACAGCTTTTGGACCTTTAAAGTGGCTTGGGAACAAGATATTTATTTATCTGAATCCTATTGGAGCCAGACAGAAGAGTTCCAACCCCAAGAGCTTTGTATGAGGCCTGGCAAATATGTACCTTACTCACCCACTTGAACAAGAACGCTTATTACATGGTTTGATCCGCATTTGTCGCGTGGTCGAAACCAATGATCAAGGTCAGGTTAAAGTTGTTGATCATCAATTACAAAGTCCTTGGCTGAGCTGCGCTCAGTTACGTGGTGCCGACAATATCAGCTGGAATCCTTTGGATAAGGACGAGCAGGTTTTAGTGGTGTGTCCATCTGGAGACTTAGCACAAGGAATTGTGGTTGCGGCTTTGTATCAGAACAAATTTGCGCTTCCTCATCATAATATGCAGCAGCAAAGCATGCATTTTAAAGATGGCTCAAGCGTTCTTTATGATCGAGAGCAGCATAGTTATGTGCTGGATGTAAAGCAAGATCAAGCCTTGATTCAACTACATAGTGATGATCGCATTGCATTGGATGCGCAAAAGAATGTTCATATTCAAGCTGAGCAAGAGTCGGTTCAAGTCCAAGCGCAGCAGCAAATTACTTTGCAAGCAGAGCAAAAAATAGAGTTTGTTGTCGGTGGCAGTCGCATGACGTTAACGCCCGAAGGGATCTCTATTCAAGCTGATGCGATTAAAGTCGCTTCTCAGCAGGATATGACTTTAACAGCGCAAGGGCAAGCTCAGCTCACATCGCAAGGGGAAGCAACCCTGAAAGCCAGTGGCGATATGATTGTCAAAGGCGCAACAGTAAATATTAATTAACAAAGGGAGAATGAGGTGCCAGCAGCGGCGAGAAAAGGTGATACGCATGTGTGTCTACTATTTAACGGCCCAATACCACATGTAGGCGGTGTGATCAAAAAAGGTTGTGCCAGCAGTGTGATGATTGGTGGAGCAGCTGCTGCGACTCAAGGCAGCTTGTGTGAATGTATAGGTAAAAACCCTGTACTTAAAGGAAGCAGCACCGTTTTTATCGAAGGTAAACCTGCAGCACGTGAGGGCGATCCAACTACACATAAGGGCGGTACGATTAAAAATGGTTTTGACAAAGTTTTGATTGGAGGTTGAGTTTATTTTTATCACTTAGTAAGAGGTTATCTATGTATGGAACACAGATTACAACAGGAAAAATTTTAGAAGAGCGAGAGCACATCAAGCAGTCGATACAGCAGATTTTAACGACTCCGATAGGTAGTGTTGTGGGCAATCGAGCTTATGGTTGTCGGGTTTGGGATATTTTAGATAGTCCCATCAATGCGATGATGCGACTTGAGTTTTACTCAGCGGTTATGGATGCACTCTCAAGATGGGAAAATCGATTTAAGGTGGTTTCTGTAAAATTGAAACCGATACCTCAAGCCGATGAAGGGCTTCAGCAGCTAGAGCTGAGCAAGCTTTATATCGATATTCATGGGCATTATCAAGGCGAAATGCATCCATCAACATTGGTGGTGGCATTATGATAGAAAAGTTTGATGTAAACCGTCCAGATTCAGTAGAGATTGTTGAAGATTTGAATCTCGATGCGTTATACCAAGAAAGAAAACGCGCCTTAATTGCCGCAGATCCTAACTTAAAACAAGCTTTAGCCCAAGACTCAGATCCATTAGCTGTAGCTTTGCGCATTGAAGCTTACCGTGAACTTTTACTTAGACAACGGATTAATGATGTAGCCAGAGACAATCTGTTGGCTTTTACTTCACAAGATACCTTAGAACGCTTAGGCGGCCTATATGGTGTGGAGCGTAAAGCCGAAGAAAATGATACAAGCTACCGTTTGCGCATGAAACGCAGCATCAACGAAATTGGTAGCATGGGCACCATAGGCTATTATATTTCCCATGCTAAAAAAGCCCATTTATGGGTCAAAGATGCGCGTGTGAAAAGTTTAGGTAACGGACGTATTCTTGTCGCAATCTTGATTGATCAAGATGCTTTAGCGCAATATAAAGCTGATGAAGTACAAAGCAAAAGAGAGCAAGTTCGAGAAGCTGTGATGCAATATATGCATGACCCTAAAGTTAAAATGCTCACCGACGATTTAGATATCGTGTTTGCAAGAGAAAGAGAAATAGATTGTACCGCTAAGATTTACGGTCACAATTTACAGCCCAAAGCAATCGATTATCTACGTCAGAATTTTGAACAGAAATTTGCTGAATGTGCTGTATTGGGATGGGATGTTTCTCCGAGTTGGATCCATGCACAGTTACATACCTCAGATGTACATCATGTAGAGCTCAATGGTCTTAATGAAGTGATTCCTATCGATGATGACGAATATGCTAAGTTAAAATTAAACTTAACGACTGTGGATTTGAGGTCTAATTACGTTGAGCATAAGGGGGGATAATGGATCCCCAGCAATATCAAGCGGACTTTGATCCTAAGCAAGCGATACACTATCCAACAGAATCCTTATTGCCAGCAAGTTTTGCTATAAAAAATTCTTTTTTAAAGACTTTTGAGCAACAAGGCTTGATGCGTTTTTTTCCTCAAGACTTATCCAAGCCACCTTCTTGGCTTGCTCAAGCGATTGAGCAACTTAAAACAGTGCGTCGTGCACCACAAAAAACGAAGTTTCCTGGTGCAGTATCGGCACAAGGTCAAGCAGCCTATACCAATATTGATGACGCGCTGATTTGGGAGTTTGGTTTAGATGTACTGAGACCCTATGTCGATGACTTGGCTGCCCATATTGAGCATGCACGGGACTGGCATCGTTATCGAGGTACACCTTATAGTTTGGCGCGTGGCCTGAAATGGTTAGGTTTTGAAGAAGTGAAAGTGACGAGCTTTTCACATCAACATTTCTTTCATTATCAGGTGCAGCTCGACAAAGTGGTGCGAGACCATCGACATGATGATGTTTTATCCTGTTCTATGCCAGCATCATGCGCAACGGCAAGAATACACGACACTCAAGAGATGTGCCGATTATCGGCGCCTGCTCGAGCGCATTTGGCACGTTTACATAATGTGCCTGATGAGGAAGATGTAGGGGTTCTCACCCTATCGGGTCAAAAAGCGCGAAGTGGTTTTGGCCAGATGCTTTCTGATTATCAAGGTGTTGTGCATGAAACGGGTGTGCGCTTGTGTTTTGTCGAAAAGTACAAAAGTCAGATTTCTCTCTCGTATCAAACTCAGACGGCGATGCATCGTCAGAGCGTCACGGAGTCAGACATTGAGGTAACAACACAGTCCTCAAGAGCAGACAACCGGGTGATGATAGCACAGATCGCACAGCCACAATGGTCTCATTCTTGGAGTGAAAGAACTTGGGATGCTGCAATCTATGCGACCAGCTCTGAAGTAGAGCGAAACCTTGTTTCGCATACTGATCTAGAGTTAGATTTGAAGCCTCAATCTTCCGTGCAACGTGAAGTCGTGCAAGAGCAGTCTTATCAAGGTTGGCAAGCGCAAGTGATTGAACAAGTGCACCGTAGTGAAACATGTTCCATGCAACAAAGACAATGGTTTGGCCGTTGGGATACGACATGGGAAGACGAGGTCACTTGGGAAACACCGATGACCGTAGTGTTATCGGAGCAAAATCGATACTTCACCCATTCAGTACAAGCTGATATCCATCAACAAGATGCAGATTGCAGCGCTGAAGGACAGCATGTGGTGTGGGATGTGCAGCTCAATCAAGTGCAGCATCGATCTAGTACTGAGGCACTTTGCATCGCGCAGCATGACTGGTTTGGCACTTGGTCAACAGGAACTTGGGCCGAGCAAGATGTAGTAGGTGACAGAGCTTCGCGTCATCATGTGTCAAGTGTGCAAGCGGATGTGACT
>MDTC01126177.1_pt1 | contig 12720 bp, 13 predicted proteins | sample 811181 | NCBI WGS metagenome assembly MDTC01 (sample SAMN05326644, study PRJNA326480) | marine metagenome | isolation source: seawater | place: Pacific Ocean: North | collected 2011 | reverse complement strand
GAAAAATCAGAATCACCCTCTCCTGCGGCTGCGACATAAACTACTATATTCCACATCGCTACAAAAAATCCTAATATGGTTACTAAAGATACCAAAAGACTGTTTAGTAATCGGTATTCTCTAAGGTATTTGGAGAATGCACTTTCCAGTGGAGGGGCAACTGTTATTTGTTCATGGGGTAAATTGTCCAAGTCGGGTTCTTGGTCAAAATCTTCGTATTCTGCTTCTTGATCCATAATTTAAATATTTGGTACTCTATTAATAAAGTCAAAACCATTAAAATAAGATTTAAACCGTTGCTTGTCTGGCTTGCAACCTATTGTAGTCTTAAAGTAATAGAAAAATTCTCAAGAAATCAAAGTTTTGAAAAAAAAAATCCTATTATCAAATCTATTTTCAGTACTTTTAATTCTTTCTTTTCCTTCTACTGCGGAAGAAGCAAATCAAAATTTACCTTCGATTCAAAAAGTTGGTGAAGCCAAATTTCAATTCGGTAAAATCTTACTAGACCAGCACAAACGAATAGTTGAATTTAACGCTACTAGTAATCAAAAAAATGGACTCATTGAATATGCCTTAGTTCATGAGACCGGGAAAACTCATGAGTCACTTTTTAGAACTAAAGTTCGTCCTCAAATTTTACACGCATCACTTTTACTATTAAAACAACCGGTTGAATCTAGATTTTTCGAAAATTTATGGTCTGAAGAACCAAGAAAACTAGATTTGGGTAAGAGTAGAATTAGAACAGAAGTGCAGTGGGATCAGAATGGAACTTTGCATACTTCTTCGTTGGAGGAGCTGTCTTTGAACACAAAAGACAAAAGCAGTCTCCGAGAGGGTGCCTTTATTTTTACAGGATCCAAAAAGATCGAAGGTACCTATCTAGCAGAGCTAAGTGGATCAATGATTGCTGTTTATGCGGATGAAGAGGCAGTTATCAACAGTTCTGATCACGACAGTAATAACGATGATGTCTGGATAGCTAATGAAAAGGAAATGCCAGAATTAGAAACACCTGTTAGAATTCGCTTCCTCTTGCCTAAGGCAGATTGAATTTGTAGATTATTGTTATGAAATATCTTCCTACTATTTTGCTCTTCTTTTGTTTCTATCTTCCTGGTTGGGGCGTAAAACCAACGATGAATCTGTCGATAAAGCAGGAAATTGAAAGATCTTTGGATCTCGGTTTGAATTGGCTTAACAAAGAGCAAAACAGGAGTTCAGGGAATTGGGGAATTGAGGAATATCCTGCGTTGACCGGCTTGGCGGTTAGGTCTTTTCTTGGGCACCCTTCCCCGCAAGTATTAAAGAAATATGCAAAAACACTTGAAGGAGGGCTTGGTTTCATTCGGTCCAAGGTACAGTCAGATGGGGGGATCTATGGTAAGGGGCTAGCTTCCTACAACACATCCATCTGTTTAATGGCTTTAATGCAGCATAAAGATCAACAGGACGAAGCAATTATCCAAGCTGCCCGTAGATTTTTGATAAACCAACAATCAGATTTCGATAACAAAGGAGAATCTGACAATGTTTTCGATGGAGGAGTAGGATATGGATCAAGATGGGCACACTCGGATCTTTCCAATACCCACCTAGCTATGGAAGCTTTATTCTACGCTAAAAAGACTTATCAAAGTAAAGAAGGGGAGGTGGCGGACCTCGACTGGGATGCAGCAATTACCTTTGTTAGTAAGTGTCAAAACTTGCCCTCCACAAACAAAGAGAAATGGGTAAGCGATCACCAAGAAGATCGTGGAGGATTTGTCTACTTTCCCGGTAGTAGCATGGCTGGAGAGCGACAAAATACAAACGGATCGATCGCTTTGCGATCTTACGGGAGTATGAGCTACGCAGGTTTACTTTCCTTCATCTACGCAGAAATGGACTCGCAGGATCCTCGCGTTCTTGCGGTTAAAGGATGGCTGACCAAGCATTACACTATTAAAGAAAATCCGGGTATGGGACCTCAGGGCCTTTTTTATTATTATCATACGATGGCCAAAGCTCTTACCCTATCAGGAATCACGACCATTTCAGACGAACAAGGTGTTTCGAAGGATTGGCGAAAAGAACTTGCCCTGCATCTTTTAAATTTACAATCGAAAGACGGATCCTGGATAAATGATAATGGCAGGTGGTGGGAAAAGGATCCTGTTCTAGTCACTTCTTACGCCTTGCTTACACTCGAGCGAATTTATTACGACTTATAATTCCGTGAGATTTGGGTTCTTATGTTTTTCCTTTTTTGTTTTGATCTTTTCCGAAGGTCAGACTTTTGCGAAATTACCACAATCGCCTGATTTAGCAAAGCCGGGGAACCCTATTATTTACGGTGGTTTATCCGTTGGAGATTCACGGGAGGAAGTGCTTTCAACATTGCGAAAAAATGGCTTTATCCAAATTTATGAAGAAAAGAGTGCCGGAGTAGTCAAATCTGCCGTCCGGTGGGATGAAATTAGATATGAGTTAGCCAGCAAATTAATCGATGATAAACTCGCATTATGTTTAATTGAGGGTAACAAGGGATGGCAGGACTTCCATTACGATGATGTAGTTTCTAAGGAGTGGAAAAACCTTAGGGAGCGCGTTATAAATGCGTATGGAAAACCTTCAAAGTCTCGTAACTTTCCCGAATATTTTGATATTCCAGTTAATGATCTTGGAGGAACAGTCACCGATATTTGGAACCTCACTGATCGAACACTTATGCTTTCGGTAAGAAAATATGAAGCGAAAGATTGCTGTACGGATCAAATTTTGGAATTTTCATGTTGTACCCTTTTGATCAAGCCACATGTGAAAGAAGTTTTACTTAAATAGAGAAATTAATGGGTATATTTTCAAAGTTTAAAAGTGGGTTTAAACGGGGTGCCAATGCTTTACAGGATGCAGTCGGAAAGGTGGTTGGTCGTACTCGACTGGAAGAAAGCGATTTGCTGGATCTGGAAGAGGCTTTCTATCAAAGTGACTTTGGGTTTGAGACAACGGAGGAAATTATTGAAAGAATTCGTGAAGCCCATCGTCATGACGAAAATTTTCGAGGGGAAGATGCCAACACTTTGGCTAGGGAAATTCTTAGAAGAATTCTTGAAGGTTCTGAAGGTAAATTATCTGAAAAACCTAATGCAGTTCCAGAAGTCATTTGTTTGGTGGGGGTAAATGGATCTGGCAAAACTACTACCTGTGCGAAATTGGGATACAGGTTAAAACAAAATAATTCATCATCTCTTCTTGCGGCATGTGATACCTTTAGGGCGGCAGCCACAGAGCAGTTGATCAGCTGGTCGGATAAATTGGATCTGGAGATTGTTTCAGGGCATCACGGTGCGGATTCTGCCGCTGTGGCTTTTGATGCTTATTCAGCCTGTGAATCCAGAGAATATGACCGTCTAGTTGTTGACACTGCGGGTAGACTTCATGTCAAAGACAATCTGATGGATGAACTTAGTAAGCTAAAGCGAGTTTTGCAGAAAAAAAACTCTGCGGCACCGCATCATTCATGGTTGGTAATTGATGGTTCGACCGGTTTAAATGTGACTGAACAGGCGAAAGTTTTTCATGAAAAATTCGGCCTTACGGGCATTATTGTTACCAAGTTAGATGGTTCTTCTAAGGGAGGAGCTTTGGTTTCGATCTTTAGAACAATGAAATTGCCTATCTATTTTATAGGGTTGGGAGAAAATGCAGATGATCTCCAGCCTTTCTCTGTAGACTATTATCTCGATTCCATCTTGCCCGAAGTCCAAAAAGATTTCTGAATTTAAGAGAAGTTATGAAAATTAAGATCGATCATCAGCGACTTGTAGTTGAATTGGGTGATCGTTCATATGAAATAAGTATTGGTTTTGGTTGTCGGAATACCTTGAGCGAGCACAAAGCAAATTTACAACAAGATGGTAGAAAAATTGTTGCCCTTGTTGATAATGGACTGTCCGAGGCGAATCCATCTTTTATTAACGAATTTGTATGTGATTTGCCCCATTTAAAAATCCCATCCGGGGAAGAATCTAAATCCAGTGAATGGTTGTGCAGGGGCTGGGATTTTCTATCTTCCAATAAAATAGACCGTACTGGTGCAATCTTTGTATTTGGAGGTGGAGTCAGCGGGGACCTTGGCGGATTTTTGGCTGCAAGCTATCTTCGTGGTATTGATTTTATACAAATTCCTACAACTTTACTTTCTATGGTTGATAGCTCTGTGGGTGGCAAAACGGGAATCAACCTACCTGCAGGCAAAAACCTGGTAGGTGCTTTTCATCAACCCATTCAGGTGATTATTGATTTAGAAGTTCTAAAAACTCTTCCGCCCCGAGAATTTTCTGCTGGAATGGCTGAGGTTATTAAATATGGCATGTTAGGAAACGCATCTTTATACCAAAAGCTCGTTTCTTTGCCACAAGCTCTTTCACCAGAGCATCCTGAATTATCAGCTATCGTGCATCAGTGTTGCTTGGATAAATCAAGAATTGTCCACGATGACGAGAAAGAATCACTGATTCAGGGGGGAAGGGCACTTCTTAATTTAGGACATACTTTTGCTCATGCAATTGAAGCCACTGCTGGTTATGGAAGTTATTTGCATGGAGAAGCTGTTGCCATTGGTTTGGTTTGTGCCTATCGCCTATCATGCAAATTGGGTTTATGTGAAAATGAATCCGAGAATGTACTACTTGAGTTGCTTGCAAGATATAATCTGCCAATTGAATTAACTTTCCAACTATCTTTGGATCGACTTTTGAGTGCGATGATGAACGATAAAAAGGTTCACAAAGGTGCTTTACGTTTTGTGGTCATGGACAAAATAGGCTCCTCTCATGTGGAAAATTCAGTTGGTATTGAAGTTGTTTCAGAAATTCTTCAATCGATAGGAGCCCGTTAAATATTATTGTGTGAATGTTGAATGTGACTTGATTCGGGCTTATTTTGAAGAAAATGGATTTTGGGTCCGACTGCATGAATTCGCTTCTGAAATCAGTAAAACAAAATCACCTTTTCCATTTTTTGAAATTTTTAGGTCATCAAATTTATCTTTAGTTCAAGAAAAGCGATTTCGTCTATTCACTGGTGATCTTGCAAGATATGAATCATCAGTCTTTGGTTTGATCGACTGGCAGGTTAGTGGATTCTCTCCAGATCTACTCAGTAATGATGTCCGCTTATTAAAGTTTTTCCGGAAACAAATTGATAATCAGAAAACTCTATGGGCCGGGGAAAACCTGAAAAGTCTAATGAAGGAAGATCAATTAAAATTGATCGTTCCTGCCTTGCCCAAATCAGAGAACAAAACAAAGGATCTTTTTGAATTACTCAAGGCTAACGGGATAAATGGTGTCCTGACGATGAGTTCCGTTTTGGAAAATTTGTTACGAAATGTATCCGGGAAACCTGAAAGTAGAGGAAACCCATCGATGCATCTGCTTAAATTGTTAAAGCTATATGGGTTGGCAACAGAACCACAATTAGATATTTTTGAGTAAGTTATGGATTATTTAATTCACCAAACAGCTATCGTGGAACCAGAAAATATTATGGGTAGAGGCATATCCGTCGGCCCATACGCCTTTATAGAGGATGGAGCAGTTATTGGAGATGGTTCTGTAATAGAATCACATGCCGTAGTGAAAAAATGGGCTCGAATTGGTGAAAAGGCAAGAATTGGCCACCACAGCGTGTTGGGTGGTGATCCCCAACACTTAGATTTTGATTCCTCAACGGAGTCTTTTCTCACTTTAGGTGATCAAGTTCGTATAGGTGAAGGTGTAACCATTCATCGGTCGCTTTATAAAGGCCAGACCACAAAAGTCGGTAACGAATCCTTTTTGATGGGTAATTCACATGTGGCTCATGATTCAATTTTGGGTGATCGAGTTATTTTGGCCAATGGTGCACTGCTTGGGGGTCATGTTGAGGTCGGAGATGATACATTCGTGGGTGGAGGTGCAGCCGTTCATCAATTTGTACGAATCGGTCGTGGGTCAATGGTAGGAGGTCTTTCTGAAATATCTAAAGATGTTGGTCCTCATTTGCTTGTAATGGGCAGAAATCGTGCGTGTGGTCTGAATAGAGTGGGATTAAAAAGAAGAAATGTTAGCAAGCAGGACATCAATGCACTTAAGCGTTTTTTCCGTGAACTCTTAACTCGTCCAGTTAAAGTTAAAAGCATAGCTGAGAAGCTTATTGAGCATATTGACGAAGAGTCTTCCGAGACCATTCGTGAGTTTTTGGAGTTTTTTGCGTCGGGCCAACGCGGTTTTGCTCGAAGTCAAAAAAAAGTGGATTAAATGCTAATTGGAAATGAAAAATTAATATGTTTAACCCCAGAAGCAGGGTTAAAAATAAATGATTTGATGGAACGAGAGTCGAAAGGTAATTTTCTGAGGATAAAGATAACGGGTGGCGGTTGCAATGGGTTATCTTACAAGATGAAATTTGTAACTGATGCCAAACCCAAAGATATACTTGTCGAAAGTTCTGGTAGATCGGTTTTGGTGGACTCCAAGACGGCTCTTTATCTCAGAGGTACGACACTCGATTATTCAAATAAATTGGTAGGGGGAGGGTTTAAGTTTATCAACCCTAATGCAAAGGCAAGTTGTAGTTGTGGGGAGAGTTTCAACCTCTAATCACAAAGTATAAAATGTGCTTGCATCAATGTCTAATTCGTAACAAAAACATAACATATTTTGATTACCCTTAAATTACATTCAACCACATGGTAAAAAAACCCGGTGGTAACAAACGGTACCAGCAAAACCGTAATTACATTCGTAAAAACGACAAAATTCGGGCTCGTGAAGTCCGGGTTATCGGTCCAGATGGTGAGATGCTCGGCGTGATGCCTCCAGAAGAAGCTGTTAAGATTGCTAAGTCTCACGGCCTTGATTTGGTGGAAGTTGCTGCATCTGCCCGTCCACCTGTATGTAGAATTTTGGAATTTGGTAAGTACAAGTACGAACTCAGCAAAAGCAAAAGAAACAAGGAAAAGACAGCTAAAAGAGTTAAAGAAGCAAAATTTCGTCCTCGTATCGAAGAGCATGATTATATGACCAAGGTGCGTCGTTCAGAGAAATTTTTGCATCAAGGGAATAAATTAAAAATAACTCTGATGTTCAGGGGTAGGGAGATGGAGTATGTTGACCAGGGAATGGACTTGGTGAAGCAGGCGATCAAAGATCTTTCTGGAGTTGGCAAAGCCGATGACCAGCCTAAGTTGAACGGACGCTTTATAATTGTTAGTTTGTCACCACTCCCAAAAAATCAAAGGACTTTAAACTATAATTCCTTGGAAGATCTGGAGACAGAAGAAAGCGATGATTCGGCAGAAGAAGATGAGCCTGAAGTAGTTCTTGCAAATCAAGATACTGATTCGCTAAATTAACCTAATTTTCTTTTATCAGTGTGAGCACCAAGTTGGTTTTGCTTGTTGGTCTGGGAGGAGGTTTAGGTTCTGTATTCAGGTTTACACTTTGTTTGCTATTCTCTAACTCTCTTCCTTGGGTCACACTCTCGATTAATATTACGGGAGGTTTTTTCATTGGAATACTTGCAGCTTGGATTGACAGCAATGAATACCCTGATTATTGGAGGGCTTTTTGGATGGTTGGTTTTTGTGGGGGATTCACAACCTTTTCCGCTTTTGGTTACGATTTTTTTAATTTTTTTCGAAATGAACAAATTGGATTAAGTATAATCTATGTCTTTCTAAGTATTGCCGGTACATTGTCTGCCGTTTTTTTGGGCCACCGCCTTATTTCATAGTCAACACCAAGTACATGATTTCTTGCTTAAATAATAGGATTGTGAGATTTTTGTAATATCGTGTTTTTAAAAGTTCAAGCAACCCTGATGACTCTTTTAGTCTTCACGATATTGATTCATGATACATGTGGCGTGGTGAGTGTGCCCAATCCTTTTCTTAGACCTGGTTCAAATCAGAAACCACCTCCTCCAAAAAACACTGAGTATAAGCCTCGACCTGTACCGCAAAAGGATATGTCTCGTGAAATAGAATTTCGCGGATATTTTATTCTCAAGGGAAAACCTTTTTTTTGTCTTTTTAACAAGAAATCAAATCGCGGTGAATGGATAAGTCTGAGCGAACTCACCTACGAGGAGTTTGAGGTTTATGAGTTTGACGAGCAGACAGAAACATTAACCATAAAATATGAGGGAATTACCTACGAGATTAGCCTTATTCAGGGTGGTTCTTCTGTTCCTTCCCCTGCCTCGCCAACAGTTACGAGGGCTCCTTCTGTGACTTCTCCTACGGCTATTTCTGCTTCTGGGAATACACCCAAATATATGCCTCCCCGGCCCACCAAAACACCTGCACTTCCCTCGTGGTTGGTAAATCGGAAATCACCGCCAGTGAGGTCTTCATCTTCAGGTGGTTCATCTAATTTTGGAATGATTCCAAGAAGAACAAACCCAATGTCTTTTAATGCTCCATCAAGCGTAGAGAACGAAAAATCCCCTTCCTCGACTAATTTTGGCTCCAATCCAAGTTCGGTCACCGGAACTGTAACTTCTTCCAGTGGTGCCGGTGCGTCTTCATCTTCAGGAACTCCTACAATAGATACTCCTGGAAATGACTTCTCACAGGATTTTTTGGAGAACAATAGCAATGGAAATGATTTAGACTTGGAAAACCTTCCTCCTCCTCCTCCGCCCCCTAATATTGTTCCGCCTACTCCACCTCCCAATATTTTGCCATCACGTGAGAATTAGAGATGCAATATTTCTTTTAATTGGTATACCCTTTTTATTCGGGATTTCAAAGGATGGCCGCAGATTGGGAAAATTAGAAGGCCAGGATTGGGAGATACACGCAGCACTTGGTGAAAATGCTTACCCATATTCTTCATCGACAAGTATCCCAGATTTTTCTCCGGTAGGTGCTTTGGTTTCAGAAAAAGGTACCTTGGGGACTGCCACTTTGATTGCACCCAACTTAGTGATTACTGCTGCTCATGTTTTAAAAAATTCTTTCAATAATCCTCTGCCTAGATCCGAAGACTGGGAATTTATCTTATATCCAGACTTTGAAAGTGCGAATATTGATTATCGCTTTGAAATAGATGAAATTATCATTCATCCATATTGGGTTGCTCGCCAAAGCAAAGACAACCCTTTGGGTGATGGAGACAAGATTGGGGTGGATCTAGCTCTATTAAAATTAAAGAATTCCGTTTCTGGCGTATTTCCTGCCAGACTTCCGTTTCAGAATTCTCCGTCTACGGGTCAAAAAATTTTTATCTCTGGTTTTGGGAACCTTGTAGAAGGCTCAACAGGTGAATTTAATCCTGATAATTCGCGCAGAATGGCTGGTACTAATATTTTGGATCGAGTTGTGAAAGAGATTCTTGTAGAAGGAAGTATATTATCTCAGAGCGGGGGACTATTTGCTTTAGATTTTGATTCTCCTGAAGGAAATTCAAATAGTCTATCAAAATCTGAGGGTGCTTTCGAAAACCTGCCAACTGGAACCAGTAGCTCCTTCCCACTTGAGTTGGAAGTTAGTACTGCCAGTGGCGATAGCGGTGGTCCTTTATTTGCTCGTATCGATAATCAATGGAGAGTTTTTGGGACTGTTTCGTATGGCTCATCCGATTCAACCTATGGAGACATCACTGTTTTCTCACGAATTTTTAATCATTTGGACTGGATAGATCCCTATCTTCCTCCTTGGCCAAGCTCTAAAATTTTGAATGAATCTGGGTGGACTGAATCGGACTGGTTTGGAGTCTTTTTACCTTTTCTCAGTGGTTGGAATTACCATGTAGAGTATGGTTGGGTATGGTCAAAACCTTTTTCTGAAGATTCCGTTTGGGCTTATTTCAACCATCTAGGGTGGTTGTGGGTCACTTCGTCAACATTTCCATATTTTTATTCTTATGACACAAATAATTGGCTTTATTTTTATAAAGATAAAGACGGGACAGGTGCTTGGATGATTTATAATTTTGCAAGTACTATTTGGACTGATTATACAAATTAGTCTTCTTTTTATCACCGCACGGGAATCACTCTTTAATAAGAACTATTTACAACATCATAAAAAGTCGTGAACTTTTTTGGCAATTTCTTACTCGCAATATAAAATCGAAACATAGAGGCAGCGTACTTGGAAGTTTGTGGTTGATATTGAATCCCTTGCTTATGCTGGGTTTTTATGTCTTCGCTTTTGGGGTGGTTTTTGGTGGTCGTTTCACTGAATCACCAGATGAATCCACCCTTGACTTTGCTCTTGGTGTATTCTTGGGACTCAACGTACTTGGACTCATTCAAGCCATTATTGGTTCTGCACCCACCATCATTGTTTCCCAGCCTAATTTTGTAAAAAAAGTGGTTTTCCCATTGGAAATCCTCCCTGCGGCAACGATGGGGGCCCTGGCCTACGATTTGCTAATCGGGTTTGGGTTGTGCTTATTGGTGGTTGTGACTCTTGGTCCAGGATTAAGTATTTTCGTCATCTACACTCCTTTAATAATTGGACCGGTCTTTCTTATTGCACTTGGACTAGCATGGTTCCTGTCTGCCTTGGGTGTTTTCATTCGTGATATTGGGCAGATTGGTTCTTTTCTTGGGCTCGCTTTGCTGTATTCGAGCGGGGTCTTTTATTCAGCGGATAAAGCCAAGGCGTCAGCACCGGCAATTTGGAATTTTCTTCAATGGAATCCCCTTCTTCAAATTATCGATTCACTACGACAGGTAATTTTGTGGGCTGGGCATCCCGATTGGTTTAGCTTGGTATATGCCTGGATTTTCCGTTTCGTAATTCTTTTTTCTGGTGCTTGGTTCTGTCACCGATTACGTCCGGCATTTGCTGATGTTCTTTAAATATCTGAGTACAATTTCTTGGCTGTATTACCCCAGTTGTGGCGATTGGCCCACTCGATACCATTTTGACCGATTTTTTTTCTGTAATTTTTGTCTGAAATTAGGGTTAGCAGATTCTTGGAGAGAGCTTCGATGTCATTTGGTTCTGATAATAGTCCAGTTTCTTTGTCTATCACCGTATCTTCGACGCCGCCTGTTTTATTTGCAATAATTGGAAGGCCATGTGCAGACGCTTCCAGATAAACTAATCCAAATCCCTCAACACTTTTTATTGTTGGAAACGATGTAAGAGCAAAGATATCAGATTCTGCATAAATTGAAGCTAATTTTTGATTCGTACAATCTCCCTCAAAAGTCACCTCCCCAGCAAAATCCTTTACCAGGTTTCGAATTGTCATTGAATATTTTGGATGGTTGTTTGGTCCGACGAAGCATAAGTACAGATTTTTCTGAGTTTCTTTAGATAGTTGTAGTAAGGCCCGTATTATTTGATCTTGTCCCTTTCTAGGATGGATTCTGCCTACGGATAAAATTTGAATCGTTTCTGAATTGGTTTGACTTTCAATTTTTTGTTTTCGGGTAATTACATCACTTGCTGGTGCCCCAGGAATCCTTAAGGTAAAAGTTTTTGTAAATGGATACATGCCAATCAATTGGTTTTCATTGAATTTTGAGAGTACATGAATTCTGGAGCATCGGGACAGCAGCTTTTTAAATAACCATTTCTCGATCGGATTTCGGGTAAACCTTAGGAGTTCAGAGCCGTGTATAGTAAGAATAAATTTAATTTTAGGCCTAAGTAACCAACCAAAACGTATGAAAGCTCTGGTACTCCCGGGTTCAGCCAAGTGAAAGATAACTTTATGGTTTTTCTTTTGGGTAATAAATTTCTTGGTTTTTTGCACTAATTTCCAGGAAGAGAAGAAGCTTTGGGAACCGCACCACGGTAATTCAATCATTTCAATATTACTATCAAGAGTGGATCCTGATGGTGCCCAAACCGATATCTTCATTGAATTTTTGCAAGCAGCTAGTGCTATTTCCCGACAATATACGCCTGCACCTCCACGCTGGGGAGGGTACTCATGGGTGAGTATGTGTATCATCGATCCAATTTCATTTATGCATCTTTGGCTTCGCGATTACCAAAAAATAATTTAACATTAAAGACGAATGAAATTACAAAAAATTTTAATTACAGGAGGTTCAAGAGGTATAGGGAAGGAGTTGGTTAATTTATATTTGAAACAAGGTTGCGAAGTACACATTGTAGCCAGAAATCTCAAAGAAGACATAAAGACTCCAAATCTTAAATTTCATTCTTTTGATTTGTCACAAACTCGTAAAGTAAATGATTTTGCCAGAGCTTTTATTAAGAATAATGGGGTACCTGATTTGTTGATAAATAATGCGGGTGCGGGTGCCTTTTTTGAATGGGGCACTTTCCCTGAAGAGGAGATTCAAAGGCAGATCAACTTACTTTTTACATCCCCTATCCTTATGTGTCGTGTTTTTGCTCCCGAAATGGCTAAAAGAGAAAGGGGGAAGATTGTTAATATTACTTCATTGGCTTTATTCTATCCACTCCCATTCATGCCAATGTACAATTCTTGTAAATCCGCTTTATCATCCTTTACTCGATCAATGATGGTGGAGTACCAATGCCATCCAGTTTTTATTGATGCTGTTTTGGGAGATGTAAGGACTGAATTTAATGAAAAAACATCTAAGACCATGCTGGATAATTGGACTGGAAATATGAAATCCGCTTGGTTGAAAATTGAAAAACAATTAAATGATTCACCTTCTCCTAATATTGTTGCTAAAAGATTAATTTTGAAAATTGCCAAATGCAATGGTGGAGTGATTTACGAG
>MDTC01065177.1_pt1 | contig 12720 bp, 7 predicted proteins | sample 811181 | NCBI WGS metagenome assembly MDTC01 (sample SAMN05326644, study PRJNA326480) | marine metagenome | isolation source: seawater | place: Pacific Ocean: North | collected 2011 | reverse complement strand
GTAGAATTCAAGCTACGAACGAGGAAGGCTCTACATGGTTCGGACCAATTTCATGGACTACAAATTATCTCAATGACTGATTCATTTTTCTCAACAGTCCTTCAAGGGAGATTTCAGGAATGAACTCTTGCTGTGCTTTCGCCAAGGGAATCCAAACCAATGTGTGTCCAATAGTAATTGCGAAAGCAGGAACCAGTTCCAGCCTAGGCTCTCCTTGCATAGCATATGCTACTACACCCAGAACTGCAAAGTGCAAGACATATACCGTCAGGGTAATTCTTCCAAGTGGTTCGAGGAATGAAAGACTGTCCCCTCCCCATGGCTCCCCTCCAGAGCTCTCTGAACCCTCCATAATCCTATGTACCAGAAGCGCGAAGGTCCCTGAAACAACTAGGAATGAGGTACTAGCAGGAAAGAATGTCAGAACAGCATTTCCCTCAGTCAGTGCCCATGGCACCCCCTCCCTCTCAGAGATTAGGAAAGTAACTGCAGTTGAAATCAGGCCAATGGCGATGATTCGCTCCCTATTTGTCCGACTATCACTTAGATCGTACACTAATGTTCCTAGAAGAATGTAGAACATCCAGGGAACAGCGGGATAGGTCCCATTCCAAAGAAGCCTCGATACCCATTCTGATATGCCATCTGATGCAACTCTGTCCCACCAAGTCCATCCTAATCCTGAGGCATCTCCAAGAATTAAGGGAGAAGAAATCAGGACCAAGGTCAGTCCTATCCTGATTTCCATGCCCAGCCTGATTATCACCGGAGTCAGAATTGTCGCGATTGCAAGCAGGGTTAGTACCCCGGGAGTAATTACTTCGAATCTACCTCCTCTGTCTGCATTTAGTAGCAGATTCACCAGAATTTGACAGGAAGCAAGTAATGCAACCCTGGGAACCATCCATGATGCCCAGTCCTGTGCACCGGTGAGTCCGTCTCCCATCCTTCTCGAGGCACTCATGTATATCCCCCATCCGGATATCATCACGAACAATGGAGCCGCCATTCCCCCGAACGCGGCAGCAACAAATGCTGCCGGATCACCTACGGACATCCCTTTCGGGGGGATTATGGCGGCCGTGTGTACCTCTACCATGCACAATACTGCAATTGCCCTTATCCTATCGATATGGGAGAGCCTCATCTGATGACCTCAGCAATTCTTGAATTCACATCTGGCTCAGAATCAGAAAATGAGATGGCTGTCTCCAGTCTCTCTAGAAGGGGCACTATCTTTTCTCCACGATGATACACTGTTGCTAAAATATCACCTATTTCGACAGAATCTCCCACTTGAACTTCCATGACAATTCCTACCTGATGATCTATACTATCTCCGAGATTTATCCTACCAGCTCCCAGTTCGAGACATATCTCGGCAATGGCCATAGCATCAATATCTGCTATCCATCCAATTTGCTTTGCTTCTAGAGAGTCTGACTTCAGAGTCTGGTCTAGTATCCCCAATCCTTCTAGCAGTGAGACTTCACTTTCAAACAAATCTGGATCCCCTCCCTGTGAGGCTACCATTTCGATGAATTTCCCAAAGGCAGAACCATCATACAGGCTATCTAGTATCCTCGCCGCACCCTCCTCGAAGTCATTTGAAGATCCTGAAGACTCCAGAAGTAATCCTCCTAATACGCAAACCAACTCCTCCAAATCAGCCGGCCCTCTCCCAAGTAATGTTTCGACACTCTCCAGAATCTCTAGAGAATTTCCGACACTGTAGCCGATTGGCCGATCCATAGAAGATAGTACGGCAACCGTCGACACCCCCAATCCATTCGAGACTCCAACCATGGACTCTGAAAGCTCTCTGGCAGATCCAATGTCCTCCATGAATGCCCCTCTTCCAAATTTCACGTCAAGTACTAGGGAGGAAATTCCTTCAGCCGCTTTCTTAGATACTATTGACGAAGTAATCAGAGGGATTGAGGCCACTGTCCCTGTAACGTCCCTGAGTGAATAGAGACGTTTGTCAGCAGGGACCAAATCTTTCTTCTGGCTGACAATTGCCAGCCCTATCTCGTCGACCTGATTCATGAACTCCTCAATGCCGATATCAGTATTGAATCCGGGAATAGACTCTAGCTTATCCAGAGTTCCTCCCGTGTGGCCCAAGCTCCTGCCTGATATCATGGGGACGCTAAGTCCGCAGGCAGCCAAAGCCGGAGCCAGGGCAATAGATACTTTGTCCCCCACCCCTCCAGTTGAGTGCTTGTCGACTACTTTCGTATTGTCGTCCCAATTCACAGTCTCCCCAGAATCCCTCATTCTCAAAGTTAACTCCGTGACTTCCGAGTCACTCATACCATTTTCATAGACGTCTTTTAACCATTCAATTATCTCATCATCTGACAGACTTCCGTCAGTTACCCCTTCGATGAATTCTCCGATAGATATTGCCATCATTCTTCCTCTCCGAGATCTCTCCTAATCTCTTCCATTGTCTGCCCAGAGTCGAGCCTCCACTGGATTTCATCCCTGGTAGTCCTGTCTCTATCGAATCCAAATCCATCAAGGACAATGTCACCATGTAAGCCATCATCCTTACCTCTGGTGAGGGATCGTGAATCGGCTGAATCTCTATCGAAGCTAGTGCCTTTCAGAATCGCCAATTTTGATCCAGAGTCGTCAAATCTGTATCCCGAGTCATCTACTAGGATCTCATCAGTCTCACTCCTGGGTCTCCTGAATGAGGCCCATGAAGAAACCAACAGGGCCACTGCGGACAAAGCCATCAAGACGAACAGAACCCTAGCTCCCGGACGCGACATCGCGTCTTCCCGGATATCTAGGAAGCCCTCTTCTTCATCTTTCTCATCAGTTTCCACATCCGGTTCTTCTACGGACTCATTTTCTTCAGGCTCCGTCGGAATAATCTCATCACAGCCCCATTGCTCTCCGTCAGGTATTCCATTCTCGTCGACATCTCCAGATAGCATGGCAATATTGGGCGATCGAAGTACACTCTGAGCAAAAGCCTCCTCATTGCCATCGAAAATACAGTCTCCATCCGTGTCTACCTCTAGAGGATTGCCACCAAGTAGATACTCATTCAGGTTGTTCAGGCCATCGGAATCGGGGTCCATTGACTGCTCGCTCAATGCAGTCCCTATTATCGCCGCTGAGTGACGGTTCAATCCGTACAGATCCTCCCAAAAATCTGGCATCAAATCACCGTCAGAGTCTGTGCTGGAATCCATTCTCCCCCAATCCGAGTCAAAGGAGGAAAGATAAATTGAAGCAAGCTCCTCATTATTGATCAATATCCCCATCTCTCTATTCCTGAGGGCGGCACTTGATCCCCAATTCATACTTCCAACAAGAACACTGGAACCATCTATGATTGCTCCCTTGTTGTGGAGTTTGGAAATATTTTCTGATGTTGACATCAGTATGGCAGTGGTGTCCAAACCTTGTGTCCCGTTCCAGTCTGTATTAAACAGGTGAACAGTGTCTCTTATTTCGTCGTCCCACTCAGCATAAAATCCATTCAGGATAAGACGAATCTGTACTCCTCTTATGGCCGCTTCATGTAATGCTTCAATCATTGGGTTCTCACCGAAACCCCAGTACCAGTCCAAATCGAGATATTGCACAGAAAGATCGATCGAGGACTCTGCAGATGAGATCATCTGTACTATTGATGTGACGCAATCGTCTGGACACGTTATCAGCTTCCCATCGAACGGCCCATCAATAAACTCAGGAGTATTCCCTGACGTGGCATTCTGGGCTAAATCCATCCTCCAATTAGAAGAGGGTGAATGCCTGGATTGATGGGCTGAAATATGGAGACTATTCTGATTCTCATCCCATTCCATTCTCGAGAGCACCAAGTTTGCCAAGTCGACGGAGTTCACGATTAGGGACCATTCACGATTTCCTGTTTGGTCTACCGGAGCACTGGTTTCCTTCCAATTGCCAGAAGAGATCCACACACTCTCAGTATCTTTCACTGCTACCTTGCTGTGGATGTATCTGTAGGGCGAACTTATCTGAGAAGGATCCTCCATCCAGAGGACAAGTCCTCCGGCATCATGAACAGCCTGGGCATGACCTCTCTGGTTATCGACGGTACTGGCCCCATCTAGGATTCCATCCTCCAACAGTAGTGTTACATCCACGCCCCTGTCTATGGCGTCAATAACCGCCCTGGTCAATTCTGTACTCATGAATTGGTAAACATGGAGATGCAACTCACTTTGTGCGGTATCTATCCAGTTTCTTAGGTCATTATATGTCGATTCAGGGCCAATAGAAGCGACCGCAGTAGAGTTCTGCTCAGTGAGGAAATCTCCTCCATCACAGAACGTCGATGCTCCAATCCTAATCCATCTCTGCTCCCAATCAGATCCAGTGTCTGTATCCGGGTATTCTCCGCATCCCAGCCCCCTCATGAGAATCAATCCCGGTGACCCATCGCCGGGTACCGATATGGCTGGACCGGTCCAACCGTCAATCCCAGCGATTCCATTTCCGTACACTATCGAGTCAACAGCAGTCCCATTGGGCTCAGCTAGGATAAGTGAGCCACCTGAATTCACCAGCCAGGGTGAGGCCGTCAGAATCTGATTTGCATCTAGTGACACTATCCCTCCATCCAGTAGTAGGTTGTATGGATTTTCAGAAATGACCACTGAAGAGCCGGGCATCATCTCCAATGATTTTATCGTTGAATGGAACTCTCCCGATGAACTAACTCTCGTAATATTCCAACCTTCCAAGTTAACCTCTTCGTCTCCGATGTTTGTAATTTCAAACCAGTCATTGTTCCTATTCGGTACCTCGCCAGGCATAATTCTGGTAAATTTGACATCAAACTCCCCATCCCACCAAGAGGCTTCGATATCTATTGGTCCATCTCCATCGCCCCCGCCGGGGTTCGCGTTCCCTGGGCTGGGCTCGATTGAATCAACCCATATTCCGTCCGTATCAGACGGATCGGCTATTTTGGATATCCCATTGGAGGCTGAGCCTGTTACGATCTCGTCCACCGTCTGGTTACCATCATCAACTAGGTAAACTGTTTCTCCAGCATTATTTAACCTGAGTGTGCCAATCTCGTTCTCTGCTATGATGGCATACCCCCCAGATCTGAGAACATAAGGGGACTCCAAGGCATCAAAACCCACCCAGCTCTGCTCATTGATGGGATGGTACCAACCCCCAATATCAACAATCGCCCAACCATACAGATTGACATCATAGTTTCCGGAATTAACTAACTCTACCCATTCTCCCTGGGGAAACATTCCCTGGTCCGAGCCATCAGCATTAGGCATCACCTCGCTAATGCATATTGATTCGCAAACCGCTGACCCAACACCCCCATCTTCCTTTCCAGGAGATGCCATGCCACTGGAAGACCAGAGCATCAGGGACATGAGTACTAGTAGGGATAAACCCCTCCGGCCTTCTTGCATGGCACTCCGTCCATACGAGGGGGTTCAAACCCTTCGTGCCAAATATCAACAGGAGTGGGTAATTATTCCTCTTCTTCTGCGATCAGGGATTCCTCATCTTCGTCCTTCATGACTAGTCCGCCATATGCAATCAATCCGATTCCAATTACGTAGAACATAGCCTGTACGACTGAAATCACCAGAAGGATTCCACCAACACTGCCACCGAAGTTGGTCCACCCAAATGGTCCCATGTTATCGGTGACTTGCGCATTGAAGTCAGAAGCATCCTCATCAGCTATCTCGCTGTAGGTGTGAATCTCGAACACTGGCATTGTATCTTCTCCGATGACAGGATTAGATGAACCAGTACCTCTCATGTCTAGGTGGAAGGTCACTTTCACCTTACCGTACATAACTGCATTAGAGATTGGCTCGACTTTCATGTCTATGTCCGCACCAAGGTAAACAGGCAATGCCCCCGGGAGCGCATCCACCCAATTTCCAGCACCTAGGATTTTCCCTTGGATTTGTGTATTGGCTGGATTCAAGCTAACCCTGTGCTCTACCATGGGGATTCCTTTGAACTCAACGTCCTCGCCAACTTCGGAAGTTGCGATAGCGTATCCCGCGACGTTCACTAAGAATGGATCACCAGGACTTGCCAGTGGAGCGGAGACTCCGCCAATGGTTCCCATCAGCGACGTGTCTGTATTTCCAGCGTGGTCAGAAAGCAGACCTAGTGAACCATCCTCTCTGTGAGGAGCCCTCCAAGTTAGATGCTCGGTCATTCCGTAAACTTGGCCTTCTTCACAGGGAAGGTCGTACCCTATGAACACACCACTTGAATCGTAGTCATAGTCGCACAGGCCATCTCCATCAGAGTTGATGTATCCCTGGGCAAGCCTCTGACCCTTGGTCTCTCCAGCAGTACTCATCTTGTAGACCGAGAAGTCGCCAGTGCCTATTCCATCTGAACCGTAGTAAGTCAGATTGGTCTCTAAGCTAACCCATGGGAAGAAACCGAAGGACGCGCTTGCAGCATCACTGAAGCCGAACAGCCAGTGGGTTATGGGCATCGAGTAATACTCGGTGTTACCACTCAGGAAGGTAATGAGGACGGGCATTACAACTTCGAAAACGAAGTCCCCAACCCACGATCTCAGTGCACCCGCTGAGCTCTCATCGATGTCATACAGATTTGCGACATATGCATCATCCCAAACAGACTGAACTCCATTCTCATCTGGGAGCGACATTCCAGCTAGCTCGCCATATACGAACTCTCTTGAGAAAGTAGTCTTTAGACCGATGCTGTCATCGTTAAGAATGTAGTCCGCCTTTTCGGCAGATAGTGAAGCCATTCCAACATAGTCCCCAATGTTTAGTCCGACCTCGATGTATGTCCCACCTAACGAGTCAAGCCCGCCAAAGGCACCCATCCACCATTCTGGAGCAGTAAGGGTCCCTTGGCCTCCCAGCAGAATATTCTCGAATTCCGTGGGTGATCCCAATAGGCCCAAACCGACCCATGTCTCGGCATAGGTGGCGATATCGACTACGGTGAGTAGTCCGACATTGTAGGTCTCCATTGCAGTGAAGTAATCACCGCTCTGTAAAGGCAGCAGGAGGCCAACTACCATTCCGGGCAGGGTAACGCCAGAAAGTGTGAAGGTCCCGAGCAGTCCGTTGAAGTCATCGAAGAGAAGGAAGTCCAGTGTATCTGGATTGATTATATTGACACCGCTTACCTCTTGGAATCTCTCTCGCAACTGAGGAGTCTCATTGTTGATCTCATCACCACCTCCTCTTGTCGCGAAGGCGTTAGCTGCTAGGGCATACACTCCTAGGTCGATCGCAGATAGTTCTGGCTCGGATCTATCGCCGTACCCATACAGTGCCGCTCTGGTCTGCGTCACCTGCCCTCCATCAGGGGCTCCCATTCCGGTAACCAGAACTGGACCGATGTCACAAGTTAGGGCTATACATACACCAGTGGAAGGGTCTATGGCATCGTACATTACGGACTGTTCGAGATTCTGGAAGGATGTTGCCATTCCAGAGTCTCCTCCAGCTGCGAGGTATGCACCAGCTAGTACCATATCCCCAGTGGTAGTTTCCGTCATCATCGAACTGATGTCCTCAGATGCCCAGATACTGGGTGCTCTGTTTGCGAGGTCGAACTCAATCATATTGGCTGCAAACATTCCTTGGGCGAAAATCTCTAGATATTCGATACCAGTATTCATTCCAGCCACTCTCTGGGTGTTCCAGAGAATGTTTACTTGATTTGTGAGGGTGTCTCCCGAAACGGACGCGTGCTCCACGCCTTCATCGTCCACCCAAGTGCAGTCCTCACACCACTCGTATATCTCATACCCAGAGTAAGTAATTGTATTCTCATCATAATCGAAGTCTAGAATCTCACGCGTCGTATTCTCGTAGTAGATGAAAGGGCCTATCATCTCGTAAGTTGGATCAGCCCCATTTGCCTGAACATCATCAAGATTGGAGATAGAATTAGCGAAATAGGCCTTTTCACCGGAGACATTCAACCAATCTTCGTCGTAGTCATAGGTGTAATCCATGTTACCATCATCGTCCATTCCGTCCATCCCGTCGGAAACAGCACTTTCAACAGTGCTCTCTATTTGACCGTCTACAAAACCAGTAACTATCAGTCCCAAATTAACAAGTAAGAGCAGAGCTCCTATTCCTATTGCCATTGTCTTTTTGTCCGTCATTGTCGCCACACTCCCTTTCCGGGAGTCATGTATTGAACATAAGGGTTACAGTGGACGAGATTTATTCTGAAGTCAAATTTTTGGGGGGTTTTATCATATGAAACCAAAGCTGTCAAACGTCTGTGCGAATGTGTAGAGCATGATCGGAACTAGTATTATCCCCATAGCATGACTCCTCCTAATTCCTATCCGGGGAGGCATCAGTCCAAGGCCTGTTCCCACAATCAGCACCCCGACTCCCACCCAACCAGTTGAAAGCCAGACCAATATACTAACGAACCCGGCTACAGAGAAAACAAGAGTCCTAAGTGGTACGATTTCATGCATTTTAAGCATCCCCTTTCCAACCTCAATCATTACAGGAACCGCGAACAGCCCAGCCGCAATAGTTATTCCAAGCAACCTAACGAAATCTGCCGGAGGCTCAACGGCGTTCCATCCATCAATCGGGTACATCATGTTAAGGGCCAGAGCCGCACCACTTCTTGGTCTGCCAACCATGTAGAGGAAACCCAGAACCATGACAGTGACGGCAGTATTGACTGAGGAAAGAACCGCAATCACCTCAAGATCCTGTTGTTGACTCTGGGCACTGAGGTCCAGGTCAGGACTGGCTTCTGCGGCCTCTCCCAGTGCCGCTTCGAAGAGCTCTCTCTCCTCGAGGGAAAGACCATCCAAATCTCCTGAGATACTAGTAAAGGATTGCTTCGGTACGAATCCGGGCTGTATGCCGTGCTCGAAGTCCGCAGGGATGTAATTGGGATCCGTCAGCCTACCCCACAAATTTCTGGCACTCATGACTACTACAGTTGCCTGAGCGGCAGTCATACCAGGAAGAATCGCCATTACTGAAGATACCACTGCCGATAGGAACGTCGGCACTGCCAAAGGTCTCATAGGAGGCATTTCCCAGTTCTGCTTCTGAGGGGGAATTTCGGAGGTCGTAACGTAGATATCTATCAGATTAGCTATTCCGAATAGCCCGGCCAAACCAGGAAACAACAGAGTCGCAGAAGGCATACCTACTGGGGATCTACCGGGTAGTTCGAATACTGCCCAACCGTAGAATCCACAGATTAGGAAGAATGCAGTAGCGACCAGAATCCCTGCCACTCTAGAACTGGAACCCATGCTCAAATCTATCTCATTCCAGTTTCTCTTGTACCTGAATTTGCCGATTGGAAAATCTAAATTAATCGGCCTTGGAAGTGGAATCTTGAAATTTCTAGTAGCTCTTTGCATCCACTCAGGCCATGCTAACCTAGTCGTTTCAGTCATAATGAGGAAAATAGAGATAATCAGTAGTAGCCAAGGGAGAATATCCCTGCTGGACTCGTACAGCCCCAGACCCGGATTCTCTCCGAATAGTAATCTGGCTACGATTAGTAGTGGTATCGACATCAACATGCCCATCTGCGATCCTCTGGCCGAGTAGGCGACGCCCTGGGCGGCCTGGCCAGAAATCAACATCCGATGACCAGGTAATAGTGCCAGAGCCATGTTGTCATCAGGCGCACCGACCAGCGCGCTTGGGATGTAATTCAAGAAGGTGTGAACTGTTCCGCATGCCACAATTATGCCTGCAACCGCGTCAAGAGGAATTCCTATTCCAACTGCGACAGGGGAGAGACTCAGGGCGATCAAAGCAACGTTATTGACATGAAATCCAGGGATAAGCCCTGTTAGACATCCGAGCCCCACGCCAAAAACGAACGAGGCTATCAACCATCCAAAGTCAACAAGAATTGGGTCCAAATGATCACCTATCTCACATCTATGCAGAATCTAGCGGTGTTCTCCATTCCAAATTCTTCCATGCTCAACCTTCCGACCCAATCTACGGGCTCTCCGATGGAAAGTTGCTCAATAGACTCAGCTCCATCTCCCAAGAGACAAACTTTCTCGTCGGAACCGGATCTAGAAATCCAGTCAACCCCGTCTTCATCAGTCACAGCTTCGCCACTTAGTTGGACCATTTTGCCCAAGTCCCATCTCCAAGAATTGTAACCATCCCCCCAATTGAGAACTACCGGGTCGGGAGAATCGCCAAGAGTCCACGATCTGGCCTCCAGAACCACTCTTCCATCGGTATCAGACCACAGAACCGTGGCATTGAACCTGATTGGCTGGTTTGCCTCGATGTATTCGGAGTGTTCGCCTACAAGCAGTAATCTCAACTTGGTCTGCCTCTCGTAGTAATCAGACCCATCTCCGACGTAACCCTTGTCGTAGTCTGGAGAGATGGGGTCAGTTACCCAACCTTCGAACGTGTAGTTACCTCCTACGTATGAGAACGGGTCCGAAGCAACGGCTGAGAGTTCTGTTGTGCTATCTCCGAATTCCCCTGTCTCTCTTTCCGACATGAGGTCATAGCCTCTATCAAGGCAGACTTCAGCTTCATCCGTTGCCCATGCCAATCTCCCAGCCCAGACTCCGGAGGTCCCACTTAGGTTGGACTGGTCTAAATCCTCTTGAGAGGGGAGGAAGCATATGCTGTCATTGGGGGATGGGCCCCTAAGTAGCCACTCCTCCCCTTCGTTCACAACCGTCCCTGTCGCGAAGACCATCTTCCCGATGTCGAAAGTGAGGGAATATGGATCCGCTTCCCAGTTAACATTCGATGGAACGCCTTGGCTCAGCACTTCAACCTCGCTTGCCTGAACCAGAAGCCTCCATCTGTAAGACCGTTCGTCAAACTGAAGCCATCCACTCACTCTTACATGGCTACCCGCTTCAACCCAATCAATCACCCTCCCCTCAATCTGGATGTAAAGAAGATGGTCCGCTCCTCCGTAGACATGGTTGTCCATCAAATATAGCGAGTGATATGTGACATCTGGAGCCAAAGCCTCACTGATCCAGCCATCAATCTGCAATGAGCTGTTAGAGAATGACTGAGGGTTCCTGCCGACCTCGACTAATTTTGTCTCAGAAAAATCCACAAAACCATCCTGAGCAATAATCGCCCCATAGCCGTTTGACTGAAGCCAAATCCTTCCATTCCACTCCGATACTTCCCCTTCTACCGTCACAACAGTTCCGATTGGGGGAACCTCGTTATTCCGATCAACGTTCCATCTGACCTTCGCAACAGAGTGACCGTCAATCTCTTGGACTTGGAGGTCAATCCTATCAGCTCCCTCTCCATATGGGTCTCTGACATACCCAGTCAGAATCCCCTCTATTTTCACAGTTTCACGTGGGAAGTTACGTATCTCGTCAATTTCAATCATATCCGGCTCTCTTATTACTGCATAGAAGTTCATTGCTGAAACAAGGAGAAGCGATGTGAAAAACATCACCCATAGCTTTGTCATGTATTGTGAGGGGGGGGCTCGACGCTTGATGGTTCCCATTCACTAACTGGCAGGGTTTTCTTCGGCAAGGTTCTTGACTCCATGGCCAGCCACACGAGACGGGACCCGTAGCTCAGTTGGTTAGAGCGCTCGGCTCATAACCGAGTGGTCATCGGTTCAAATCCGGTCGGGTCCACCACTCTACAACCAACCTTGAGATTTGGGCTTTTTTGTACGCGTTGGGGGCGAAGTCTCAAATACGGTCTTTACGGCCATCACTCTGATGTCAAGCCGGAGCTCTGTGAGGACTAGCATGCTGATTCTCATGGTGTACTTCTTGAGTACGTGGGCTGGAGCCGCTGCTGTCCATGCTCAGACTAACCCAACTCCAGATATCACTCTCACCTGTGATAACCCTCAACCCATCGAGGTTTACCCTGGTGCGACAAGAACTTCTATTGTTTACTGTACGTTACAGAATCCAACCGTCCACAGCGAGAAGGTCGACCTCCAGATCCAATCAGGTGCTTTGATTTCCGCGGGCCCAGCTTCCATGTCTGTAGGTTCGGGAGCGGATGTGAGTTTCCAGGTTATCCTTAGGGCGGATTTGAGAATGCCTGAGGGGCAACACCAGATCTCCATCACTGCTCAAGTTGTCCAAGCAGATGGTATCACATGGCCTAACGGTGCGCCAACAACCTACAAGGTACTAGCAGTAATAAAGCAGTTCAGCAGACTGAGAGTTGCTTCTGATACTGCATTCATGCAACTTAGACCTAAAGTCGATGTAATGATGTCTTTCGATGTGTACAATGACGGTAACGCCATGGATCGATTCAACGTGGAGGTCGTCAATTACGACGAGCTTAATGATGAGGGATTCCAAATCAGCCTACCCCTGGTATCTGTAGAAATTGAATCCTCGGCCCCTGCTGAGAAGGTGAGGGTACAGATTCGAACACCTAAGAATCAAGGTTGGACTGATAAGTTCTTCAACTTGCAGTTTAAGGCAACATCTGAGTATTCAGTACGTACCGAAGGCATACCAAATTACATGGTCCAGTCAATGACGATTTACATCCGTGGAGTCTATTTGCCGGGTTTCGAAGTGATGGGGTCCATGATGATGACCGCCCTCGCAGCCGCTGCAATAGTCGGAGGAAGAAAACAAGAAGATATTCAAGAAGTGAGTGAAGACGGAACTTTACGTCCCCTAGACTCGAGAATATTCTAGGGATTCTGTTTCTTAGCTAGTATGGTGCAACG
>MDTC01208119.1_pt1 | contig 12722 bp, 9 predicted proteins | sample 811181 | NCBI WGS metagenome assembly MDTC01 (sample SAMN05326644, study PRJNA326480) | marine metagenome | isolation source: seawater | place: Pacific Ocean: North | collected 2011 | reverse complement strand
GGAGGGAAGAGCCGAAGGCTCAGGGTGGAGAGTTTGTTGAGGCGGATGATTGCAAGTGAAGACGCAAAAAACCCACTGCAACGTCGCGAGTAAAGTGGCTCTACAAGGATATGGCCCTGCTATATCCGCCTACAAGGAGGGGATTGTTTGGTGGAGTCAGGGGAGTTTGCGGAGACACAAGTGCAACGTCCGCCGGATCAGATTTCGAGTATCCCCCGTATATATCGGTTGGTTTGTCCCTTCTCTCGAAAGGCTTGAAAATTTGTTGGATTTTGTGTTGAGGGCGGGTCTAAAGACCCACCCTTTGTGGGGTAGGGGCATTCGCATCCTGAAATCCGTTCATGTAGGATTTCGTTCGTATTCTTTTGTTGAATCTGTTTGAATCCAACTCGATAAAAATGATCGCCAACGATGTATTTTGGGAAGTTGACTTCATGTGAAACGGTCTCGACGACGTGTTTCATCAAGTTGACTTGATTTTTGATGGTCTCGACGACGTCAAATGCGAAGTGACTTGCTCAAAATCGTCGCAAAGAATGTGTTTTATCAAGTTGACTTCGTTGTACACATTGTCGAGACCGTCTTGAACGAAGTCAACTTCACTTTTGACGATCTCGATGACGACAAATGCGAAGTGGCTTGCTCAAAATTGTCGTCAAGAATGTGTTTCATCAAGTTGACTTGATCTCCAATGGTCTTGACGACGTTTTTGGGTATCATCTTACTCTTTTTTTCTCACCACGCCCTCAAAACTGTGTCTTTCTTGTGTTCATTGGTCAAAAAGAATGTCGTCTTTACGCAATAAAAACAGACGAGTGAGTATGTGTTCCCTTTTCTACTTCACATTTTACTTCACATTCATGGGTGTTGTTGCTATCTTTATCAACCCCGACATTTTTTCGGGAGGTCACAGCCAGAAACAACAAAGTCAAAACGGAGTTGAAAGTGAGTTCTGCAAATAATCCTCTTATTGATCCAGCTCCAGCCGAGATACCACTCAAGGACGCACCTCTTGTTCGCGTTGTGTCCCAAGTTCGTTTTCCCACGATCGCATCCATCGCGAAGCGAGATTTTATTGCACCATTCCAAGAGGCTTTGCGTGCAAAGTATCCTATTCTCCGGGAAGAAAATATTCTTGAAGTGACTTTCGCTTCGGATGAACCAGTGAAGAAAGAACCTGTTTGGCGGTTTTTCGATGCTGAAGAAGATTGGAGGGTTTCTCTCACTTCTGGATTCCTTGCGTTTGAAACTCGGAAATATGAAAGTCGGAAGGATTTTCTGAAAAAGTTGCGGTTTGTGTTGGATGCTTTGGAGGAGTGCTTTTCTCCTGGACTTGTCGATAGAGTCGGACTTCGCTATGTTGATCAGGTGACAGGAGAGGGATTTCCGAAGCTCCCCAGCTTTATCAGGCAAGAGATGCTGGGAGTTCTTGCTCATTCTCTGGGAGAATCAACATTTCACTCGCTCAGCGAATCCGTGTTTGATGTACCCGAACAGAACGCACGTTTGCTAACGCGTTGGGGGAAAATTCCCGAGGGCGGTACAATTGATCCTGGGGTCATGGAACCCATTGATACCCCCAGTTGGATTTTGGATCTCGATATGTTTTCCCGCCAAAGAAGAGAATACAAGGCTGAAGAAATATCCGAACTTATCTCCGAGTTTGCTGATAGAATTTACTCATTTTTTCGATGGGTGGTTACTGACGAGTTTCTCAAGTATTATGGAGGCCAATGATGACTTACAAACGACGTCCTCAAAGTTCTTGGGATGAAAGCGAGAATCCGGCGAAGTTCTTTTCAGCTAGGAGCATTCTCGAATTCTCTGGTACATCCGGTGGATTTCGCCCCAACAAGAACATACGTTATGAAGAAAACACCAGTGGTCATGCTCCTCGCCAGACTGTCGGGAAAATTGCACCCGAAAAACATTCCCATACGAAGACAAAAAAAGACACCGGCTTACCACATCAAAAAGCCATCTCATCGCTGAGACGTATTTCCGGCCTCACGTGGGAGCAGCTCGCTTACATCTTGGGAGTGAGTCGAAGAAGCTTACACTCTTGGGCGAATGGTGGGGCCTTGAATGTAAGGAACGCAAAAAAACTCCAACAACTCCTTGCAATAGTTCGCTACGTGGACAAAGGTTTTGCACGGCTGAACCGAGAGAGCTTTGTGGAAGAGCCAGAGGAGGGTTCTTCTGTTCTGGAGCTGCTCAAAAACCAACAGTATGACGCTGTACGGGAACGCTTGGGAGCAGGAAAAGGGCGTCCTGAAAAGAAACCCCCTCTTTCGCCTGAAGCCATCAAGGCTAGGAAACCACCTCCACCTGATGCGTTCGTTGGAGCGATTCAGGAACCTATCCAAGAGCCTGAACCGAGAGTCCGCAAAGCCAGAGTTGCTAGGAGAAAGAAACGTTGAGTATCGATGAGATGAGCCTTCAAGTCGACAGCAAAAGCGCGAAGTGGAAGCAAGGTGATTGTGTTTTGGGTGAGCAATGGTTTGCTTTTCGCTTTTCACCTAACCATCCAATCACGAAAGTAAGCACGAAAACAACCGAAGAGTTCGGTGGGGAAGTGGATATTGCAGAAAATGAGGTGGCTGGCTTCGTCGTGCTCACACAAACTTGCGATATTGTGAGAACTTGCCAGAAGCGTCCTTATCTTGAAGTGGCACCACTTGTGGAAGTTGATGACAGCACCTTGAGAGAAGTTCAACGTCTCAAGCGTCCCCAGTACGTTGTGATACCGGGCCTTGCCAGTAAATGCTTCGTAGGAGATCTCGATCGAGTGATGACTGTGGAGAAGGCTGTCCTTCTCGACTGGGAGCGTGTTCCTGGATGTCTTTCTGACAAAGATGTCCGCGATTTTGCTGTTGCGCTAACAAGGAAGATCACTCGCTTTGCCTTTCCCGATGATTTTGTTGGGTTTGTACAGCCCCTTTCAAAAAAAATCCAAAAGAAACACAGCAAACAAAGCGAAGAAGGTGAGGCTTTAAGGGCTCTGCGTGAGATTCGGCTGAGGGCTTCGCCTTCGTGGGATGCTCAGACAGTCAATGTTTCTTTCTTCTTTATCCTAGACGATGATACGCCGAGCCCAGGAAAGAAATCCTGGGACGAGTTGTGCGATACGTGGATGGGTTTGATTCCTTCATCAGGACGTTTCACTGTCTCTGGGGAAACGATAATCTTGGAAGAGATGACAGCAAAGGATTACCTTGAGAGTGATCGGCTTGACTTGGACCATCTTTCCAGCCAATCCACATGACAATTCCCCCATAAATAATGAAATTTCTTTCAAAAAAGGTGCTTTGTCAAGCGGAGCGCGACAGGAACACGCCGTAGGCGTTCACTGTTGGGGAAGGCAAGGACGAAGTCCGCGCCAGGGGTATTTCAAATACCCCGTTAGATAACTCTCAAACGTAGACGATGGACAAAAAACATCCTAACGCTCCCAATGTTCTTGTCGGAGGGGAGCCTGGTTGAGTTCGGCTTTGTGCTGACGCCAGAGAGGCATGTGTTTGTCCAACAATCCTGTAAAGGCGTCGTTGTGATGACGCACCAGCAAATGGACAAGCTCATGAAGGATGACGTATTCCAGGCACAAGGGGGGCTTTTTGGCGAGCTCAAGATTTAGCCAGATGCGACGCGCTTCCCGGTTACAACTCCCCCAACGAGTCTTCATCTTCCTGATCCGCCACTCCGATAACTCCACACCCAATGCTGCTTCCCACTTCTCGATCAGAGGCGGTACACGCTCTTTTAAGAGTTCTCGATACCACTCGTACAATATCGACTCCCTCTTGTCACTCGATGTTCCCGGCTTCACTGATAACTCCAAGATCTGATTGCGTCTGCGCTTGATCGAAGGACGTTGATCCGATTCTAAGACGTCCAGCCTGTAACGACAACCCTCTACATAATGTGTCTCGCCTGACACCATCTCCCTCAAAGTCTGTCTCGATTGATTTGTGAACTTCTCCCTCTGTCGCTTGATCCAGCCGAGCTTGTCTATCACTGCCAAACGGACCGCTTCGTCGCTTATCGCGAGAGGGACCGCGACACGCACACCGCCCGAGGGAGGGTACACCCCAAGGTGAAGATTCTTGATCGGCTTGCGCACAATCGCGATGTCTATCTCTCTTACTCGTATCGTCTTTGTCTCAGTATTCATTCTGATTGGTCACCAACTCCATGATCGTCTCTAATAACGCCTCATCGTCACCTAAGACTTGCTTGAGCGCGAGCCAAATCTTCTTACGCTTGATCTTGTTCGTCCGCCAACTGTCCTGTCGCTGACTCTCAATCGCCTCGTGGACTTCCAACGCCAACGTCTCATCCTGGCCAAGGTTGTCGTACAACGCGCGCTGTGCAGCTGTTTTCAAAGAAGATGGATAGTCATGAGAGCTTGGACCTACACCAACCTCCTTCGTGAATCGTATGAGGTCTTGCAGATACGTCTTGTAATCGAGGGCTTTTTCGTTACGTCGTTCGATCAACGTGTCCAACAATTGTGACATCTTTTCGTAATACTTGGGGTTGGCGGGGGTCTCTTCGATGATCAATTTGCGCACGTTATTCTCGATCGTCTCGGCGACTGCCTTCTCACTCTCTTTGATCCCCTCCGGCAATGAATGGATGGCCTCTGGACCACGCTCGACGATCAATTGGACGAGGGACATGTCGTCGAACTTCGCGATCACTTCACTTGGAGAGGCTTTGATGTAACTGTCGATCAGATGTCTCATCGCAGGTTCGTACTGCTTGAGGTCGATGGCGTCGCCACTGTGCAACTTGATCTGTTTACGAAGATTCTCGTAGTAGGTGACCTCTTCTTTGATGTCTATGGTCTGCTGTTTGGTGAACCCTGCCTCTTCCATCTCGTTGGCGAGATTGGCGTAGGCCCGGATGAGTGCGCTTGTGAAGGTGTAGAGCTTCACACGTCTCGGCTCATTTTGTTTGAGCTGTTCGGCGTTCCCGTGCTCTTGAGAGGAGAAGAAGCGGTAAAACGCCTCACTATCTCGTGGTGCTTCGACAGGTTCACACAGGGCGCGGATGGCTTCGAGGGCGTCTTCGAGGCGCTCTTTGCCTTTGTCGAGTCTGTTTTCGAGCAGCCCGGCGACGTCTTCTTTGTCAAAGTGCTCGAATGCACCTGATGTGTAGTCGTGGATCGCGCCTTCTAAGCTCTTAAACAGATCTTTGTAGTCGATAATATAACCGTACTCTTTGTCCTCTGAGTCCAGTCTGTTGACCCGACAGATCGCCTGGAAGAGACCATGATCCCGCATGTGTTTGTCGATATAGAGGTAGGTGGCGGGGGGTGCATCGAAGCCCGTGAGCAGTTTGTCGACGACGATCAAGAGCTTCATCTGTCCCGGCTCGTTGGTGAACATCTTTTTGACTTCGAGCTCGAATTGTTCGACTTTTGTGTCGAGTTTGCTCTTTCTTTTGTTGTCCTCATCGTCTGTGTATTCGTCGATGGGCTCGTTGAACCAGTCGGCGAGCATTTTTCTGTAGATCGCGTACTGGTCGAGTTTGTCAGTGGGGCCTTCGCCGCTCTCTTCGCCTTTGATGCTTGTGGCGGTGGGTTTGTAGGAGGTGATGATCGCGCACTTTTTGAAGCCTGCCTGGAGAAAGAGGTCGTAGTATTTACAGGCTTCGTAGATGCTACCTGAGACGAGCATGGCGTTCCCGCGTCCGTTACTGAGGCGGTCGCGTTCTTCCATGTCCATGATGATATCTGCGACGATGGCTTGGAGTCGTTCGCGACTGGAGAGGACTTTTTGCATCGTGCCCCAGCGTTTTTTGAGCTGGACTTTCGCGATGTCTGTGAGTCCTTTGGTTTTGATGGCGAACCATCGGTCGATGTGTTCTGTGGAGCTGATGAATTGCTCGACGTCTCTGGCTTCGTAGAGGAGGTCGAGGACGACGCGGTCTTTGACGGCTTCATCGAATTTGTAGGTGTGGATGTAGCCACCGAAGACTTCGACACTTTTTTGTTTGTCTTTTTTGAGGAGGGGGGTGCCTGTAAAGCCGATGAAGAGTGCGTTGGGGAGCAGTTCTTTCATGGCTTTGTGTAATGTGCCTGATTGTGTGCGGTGACATTCGTCGACGAAGACAAAGAGCTCGCCTTTTGGGGAGAAGTTGGAGGAGAGAGCTTGTTTGATCTCGTCGAGGTATGTGTTGAGTGCGTCGTCGTCAGTGTCGCTTTTTTTGTTTCGTTTGCCGAATTTGTGGACGAGTGAACAGATGAGCCATGGGTTTGTGTTGTCGAGTGTGGCGAGGAGGTCTTGTCCGCTTTTGGTGCGGTAGATCTCTTCGTCGACACCGTAGAAGACCTTTTCGATCTGTTCATCGAGCTCTTTGCGGTCGGTGATCAGGAGGACTCTCGCGCCTTTGACGTTCTCACGGATCCACTTCGCGAGCCAGACCATGGTCAAGCTCTTGCCGCTGCCTTGGGTGTGCCAGATGATACCGCCTTCACGTCTTTGGATATGTGTTTGTGCGGCTTTGACGCCGAAGTATTGGTTATGGCGGCAGAGTTTTTTCGTGCCTTTGTCGAAGACGATGAAGTCGTGGATCAGTTCGAGGAGTCGTTCTTTGCGGCAGAGTTGGAAGAGGGCGTCATCGAGGAGGTGTCCTGTGGGGTGTTGTGTGTTCTCTTCTTTCCAGGTGAGGTAGTATTTGGCTTTGGTTTCGATGGTCCCGTAGCGGAGGCCTTCGCTGTCGTTGCCGGCCATGACGAGCTGCATGGTGGAGAAGAAGTCAGGGATAAAGTGTTTGGATTGGTTGTCGAGATTTTGTTTGATGCCTTCGGAGATGGAGACGGTGGAACGTTTGAGTTCGAGGACACCGATGGCGATGCCGTTGACGTAGAGGACGATGTCGGGTCGTTTTGTGTGCGCGTTGGGGTCACGGGGTTTGACGGTGACTTCTTCGGCGATCGCGAATTGGTTGCGTTCGGGGTGGGACCAATCGATGGGATAGACGGTGATGTGGTTTTGGTCTTCGGGTTTGATTTTGATGCCGTAACGAAGGAGTTTGTAGACATCTTTGTTGCGCTCATAGAGTGATTTGCTTTGGTTGGCGGCGTCGATCAGTTTGCGGACAGCTCGTTGGGCGATATCTTGTTCGATATCTTGGTAGGCGATCAGGAAGTGTTCGAGCTCACCGTCGAGGATGTTTTTGTTGTTGGGGTTGTGGTGGAAGTTGCCGAGATGTTGGTAGCCAAGTGTATCGACAAAGAATCTTGCGACACGATCTTGTGTGCTGCGTTCGAGTTGTCCGATGTTCATAGCAGTCGTGTCCTTCCTGTGAGGAGTTCTTGCATCATGCCTTGTTTGAGGCGCTTGGTTTTGTCGCGGCGTGCTTCAAGGGCTTGTATCTCCGCGTCCATGTCCGAGAGGACTTGGGCGATGGCTTTTTGCTCTTCTTGTTTGGGTAATGGGATTGGCATTTTTGCGATCATGTCCATTCTGACTGAATCAACCGAGGACTTAGCTGTCATTTGCATTATTCTATTATAAAAGTGCAGGCTGAAGTAGAGGAAAAAAAAGTATCCATCAACATTGTTTTTGAAGTTCGTTATTTGGTACACCCGTTGGTGTACATCAAACTTTCCGTTTATGTAATGGAAAACCTTTCCTGTACCGACTCCATCTCCTGCGGTTAAGACAGCCTCCCCATCAAAGGAGTAGCTATTGATACATTCAATTTTTTGAGAGCGAACAAAGAAGGGGAATTGGCCATCATCGACTTTATCTTGGGTATTCTTACCTCCCGTTGAAATTTCTGCAAGATGGACAACAAGTTCACATTCCCAATCGGATGGGAGCATGCCAACATCGGTTTGTTTGAATGTTCCATTTGAGCGATCGAATCCAGGAAGGCGTGTTTTGCCAGTGAGAAGCTCTTGCATGGCCCCTTGTTTGATGTCGCGCTTCTTGGCGATGAGTTGATCCAGCGAGTTGATCAAGGCATCCACGTCGCTCAAGGCCTTTGCGATGGCTTTCTGTTCTTCTATTGGTGGGAGTGGGATTTTTATTTTGTAAATGCTTTTGTTCGAAGTGTGCCTTACAGTCGAGCCCGTTGCCGACTCCTTTACTTTGCTCAAGTAGATTGGAGACAATAGTGTGTAAAACAAATATTTGGGGAGAAGTTTTGATCCAAGGAACTTCACTTTCCCAATTCGTTGATTATGCAGAATTATGCCGTCTGACGATACGAAGGCTGGTTTACCCAAGAGATTACAATTGGGGGTCAAGTCTGTCATCACAATGACCAAATCTCCTCCCTTTAGAACCATACTCTTGTTGAAGAAACCCGAGAATCTCTTTGTGTTTCGGGCTTCGAAATAAAGCCCACCTTCTAGTTTGAAATTGCCTGGAGTGAGCAGAATGGGTCCTTTGTCCGAAAAGTACTCACTGCTGAAAGCAAATCCATGTCCCAACTGAACGACATCGCCCAAACTCACAACATCCCATTCTTCGGGGAAAATCATTCTTGCTTTGTCATGAGTTTTACTTGGTGGATATTCAAATGTTAATTGCATGACATCCCCATCAACTTGAGGTGTTGTTCAACGGCTTTTGACAACGTCTCGACCTCTTGGGTCAAGACAGGCAGCGGAGACTCGTAGCGCTCTGCCAATTCACGAATCCGACCCGCAAGACCTTGTGAGACACGATCCAATTCCCCTTGGATGTCCTGGGACAATGTCGCGAACCATTTATCCTCCACGACAAGTGATCTGATCTCCTCAATGGACAGCGTGGGATACTTCTTCAAGACATCTTGGTCGAGCGCCTCTTGTGCGTCCTTGACCTTCTTCTTGGCTTTCGCTTCCTTCGCGACGAGAGAGAGGTAGGTTTTCAAGACCTTTCGTTCCTCATCGGCCTCTTTGTCTTCTTCGATCTCTTTGATGCGATCACCCGCGCTCTTCTTCGTGAGCTTCCCACTGTCCGTCAAAGCGTCTGCCAACAAACCCTCTTCACTTGCGTGTTCCTCGGCGATCTCTGTGATCTGGGAGGTGATGTTGTCTTGTTCTGCTGTCAGGGTGTCGATGTTGTCCTGTGCCTCCTGAAAATAACGAGAGACCACCAGCGAGATCGGGATCAACTCCATCTTGAATTTTTCTTTGTTGACGACGAGGTCAGCCTTCTCGGTGATCTTCTTCTCGCCTTGTTTTTTGACGAGGAGACGAGGTTGGGCGGCTTGCTGCCAATCTTCATCGACGATCATATAGGCGTCATCCTGCATGATGTCTTCCCAGTAATCCATCAGGCGCTGGTAGACATCATAAGCGTCGAGGAGAGCAATGTCATCGAAGGCGCGGAGGAGGTCTTCGGAGATCTCTTCGATCAAGATCTTGGGTCTGTCTCCAGGTGTCAGGGCTTTGAGGCGTTCGATGTTGTTGTCTCGCCAGGAGACAAAGACTTGTGTGAGCTGTTGTTGAAAGGCCGTAAATTCGGGATGTGAGAAGATGGTGTGTTTGACGTCTGCGGGGGCGACTTTGAGTTTGCAGTATCCAGGTCTGTCTTCTTGGAAGAGGGCGGCGCGGATAGCAGGAAAGATTTTCCAGTAATGGGAGAGGTCATCGATGTCACGGGTGGGGATGCCACCACGAAGGTGGGCTTCGATGTCCTGGATGTCTTCGGCTTCTGTGTTGTCGATGTAGCGTGGGATGTTGAGGTTGAAGTCATTCTTCTCGTCGCTGATCTCCGAGAGGGGGACCATCCGGGAGTAGCCATCGAGCTCGATCTGGTTGTTGAAGACGTCGACGATCTTGTGGATGTCTTGTGCGCGGAGGCGGTTTTTGTTGCCATCTTTGATGAAGCCTTTGGAGGCGTCGACCAGAAAGAGACCTTTGCGAGCGGCGGCGTGTTCTTTATCGAGGACGATGATACATGCGGGGATGCCTGTGCCGTAGAAGAGGTTGGCGGGGAGCCCGATGATGCCTTTGATGTAGCCTTGTGTGATGAGTTTTTTTCTGATGGAGGCTTCTGCGCCGCCACGAAAGAGGACGCCGTGAGGGAGGATAACGGCTCCTTTGCCTGTGCTCTTGAGTGAGGTGAGGATGTGAAGCAAGAAGGCGTAGTCGCCGTTTTTGTTGGGTGGGATACCATAGGTGAAGCGATGGTAGACATCCTGTTCGGGGATGAGCCCGTTGGACCACGCCTTGCTTGAGAAGGGAGGGTTTGCGACGGCAAAGTCGAAGGTTTTGAGTCCTTCCTGTGTATTTTTGAAGTAGGGCATGGCGAGGGTGTTGTCTTGCCAGAGCTCGGCGGAGGGGCAATCGTGTAGGAACATGTTCATTTTGGCGAGCGCGCAGGTGGAGTTATCCATCTCCTGTCCATAGAGTGCGAGGTCGAGTCCGGTTTTGGATTTGGCTTCGTCGTGTGCTTTGAGGAGGAGTGAGCCGGAACCACATGTGGGGTCGTAGATGGTTTGTCCGTTGCTTTGTGCGTTGCTGACGCCGACGACTTTGGCGATGACTCTTGAGACTTCGGCGGGAGTGTAAAATTGGCCTTTGCTTTTGCCTGATTCAGTGGCGAAGTGTCTCATGAGGTATTCGTATGCGTCACCGAGGAGGTCATCACCGTCGGCGCGATTGCTACGAAAGTCGAGCGCGGGGTTGTTGAAGATGTTGATCAGCCTTGAGAGGCGATCGACCATGGCTTTGCCTTTGCCGAGTTTGTCTGGGTCGTTGAAGTCAGCGAGGTCGATGACGCCTTTGAGGTCGTTGGCTTCGGCGAGTGCGGAGATGGCTTTGTTGATCTCTTCGCCGATGTTTTTGTCACCGACAAAGGAGACCATCTTTGTGAAGCTGCCGTTCTCAGGGACATCGACGAGTGAGTCTTGGTTGCCTTCGTGTCGATCGGAGACGTATTTTACGAAGAGGAGGGTGAGGATATAGTCTTTGTATTGTGAGGCGTCCATGCCTCCACGTAATTCATCGCAACTTTTCCAGAGGGAGCTATAGAGTTCGGACTTTTTGACGGCCATGTAGGTGTGCTCTCAAATCGTGTAGGAGTATGGTGTTTTGAACCCGGTATCATCGGTATGTGTACACGTTTTTGCGTTGTCTGTCAAGGACAGGAAAAAGGCCCCCCTCCGTCGGCGACAACGCTGACACCTTTCCTACAAGTACAAGACTCCATCGGTAAGGGGAGAGGGATACAAGAAGAAGGGAGAGAACCCCCTCCGTCGGTGATATCGCCGACAACTCCCCCAAGGAGTCTTCGTCTTCCTGAGTGTCGATAACGTAAGAGATACACATCAAATCTTATTGGAGGAGATATTGTTCTTGCGTTGGGTGACATCTTTTGTTATAGAGAGAAACACCACAGGAAAAAAAGAACAGTTTTAACCATTCTATTTGGTTGGAATATCGCCGTCTTATGGTGTGGATATGTGTCCATACTATCTTAACAGGGTTGTTTATAAGCTAGAATGCGGTTGTATGTTTTTGGACGCCTGTGGGATTTTATCTCAATACGTCATAGGAGAGCAGATGTCAGAGAATACGTTGATCGAAGAGTTGATGAAGGATTACAACGAAGAGAGCGCAAAGCAGGCTTTGGACAAGGTCGAGAAGAAGGCGTTGGCGTTGACAGATGAAGCATTGCAACGTCCTGTTCTGACTGATACATCAGCTTGTTTGGATGCAGGGAAGGCGTTGCTCAAGATCGCCAAACAAGATGTGGCGACGCTCTCAAAATTGCCTGGTGTGTCAGCGAAGTTGATCGAAGAGTTTGCGACATTGCGTCGTGCGTTTTGGCAAGCATCGGTGTTGTCTTTGATGTCGATGTCGGAGAACCGTCGACGTCGTTTGGCGGCTGTTGTGAATGAGTTACGGATTGTTCGTCAACGGATGTTTGGTGCGGTGGATTTGGTTTGGCCGAAGGCTGAGGACAAGCAATCGTTGTTGGAATCTTTAAGGAAGGGGCGTGGTCACGTTGATCTTGCGGCAGATGGGGCGAGTCTTTCGACATTGTTCAGGGAAAATCACAAAGAGGCAGCAGAGTGGTTGAACGAGAAGAAGTTGTCAACGCTTGTCGAAGATGCTGGGAAGTTGTCTTCGATGTTGTTGGAGCTTCGTCAGGAGAGCGACAGCACGACGGCGGAGGCTGCACATGATCTTCGCGCACGAGTGTACGCATTATATGAAGATTGTTTCAACCAGATCGCTGACGCAGGGCAGTATGTGTTCAAGCGCACCAATCCCGAGAGAGCAGAAGCCTATGCTCCATTGTACACGGCGTATTTGCAGATCCGCAAAGAGCGTTTTCCCGCCCGTCCAGCAGAAGAAACGCCTGAGACACCAGCCACACCCGCAACGCCAGAGACAAATGAATAGATAGGGTATATCATCTGATCCGGCGGACGTTGCACTTGCGTCCAAAGCAAGCGCCCTCGTCGGGCTTATTTGCTTCGTACGCTTTGCAACATACGCCTCAACAAACTCACCACCCTGAGCCTCCGGCTCTTCCCTCCTCTCAAGCCTTTCGAGAGGAGGGACCAATTAACCGATATACACGGGAGATACTAGGTTTCTGTTCCGGCGGACGTTGCACTTGTGTCTCCGCAAACTCCCCTGACTCCACTATTTCGTCCCCTTCTTTCTGGCGGATATAGCAGGGCCATATCCTTGGATTCCCTTTTGCTTTCGAGCTTTCAGTGGGTTTTTTGCGTCTTCACTTGCAATCATCCGCCTCAACAAACTC
>MDTC01066909.1_pt1 | contig 12722 bp, 16 predicted proteins | sample 811181 | NCBI WGS metagenome assembly MDTC01 (sample SAMN05326644, study PRJNA326480) | marine metagenome | isolation source: seawater | place: Pacific Ocean: North | collected 2011 | reverse complement strand
TTTATTTTCAATTGGTACTTTTACATTATCAAGAAATATCATTCCTGTTACAGAGGTTCTCAAAGATAATTTTCCATCAATTTTAGGCGTTGATATTCCTTTCATATCTCTATCTAATAAAAATCCATGAACTTTATCTTCTAATTTTGCCCATATAATAAAAACATCTGCTATTGGAGAATTACTTATCCAAGTTTTTGAACCATTCAATATATAATTATTACCATCACGTATTGCATTTGTTTTCATACTATTAGGATTTGAACCTGCATCTGGTTCTGTTAAACCAAAACAACCTATAAAATCACCACTAGCCAACATTGGTATGTATTTATTTTTTAATTTATCATTTGCATATTTGTATATAGGATTCATAACAAGAGATGATTGAACACTAAACATAGATCTATATCCACTATCAATAGATTCTATTTCTTTACTAATTAGACCATATGTTAAATAATTTTCACCCAAACAAGAGAAACCTTTTATTGTTGGTCCTAAAATTCCCATATTTCCAAATTCTTTGAATATTTTTCTATCAATAATTTCATTTTTATAATCATTAATTACTCGTGGTTGTAAATATGATTTGCAAAATTTTTTTGTGCTTTCTATAATCATTTTTTGTTCATTGCTTATTTTTTTATTAAAATTTATTAAATGAATCATATATCAATATTATATTTTAAATATTAAATTAAAATGCATTAAAAAATTTTAATTATTTTATTTGTAAATATAAATGAATAATTATTATGTGTATTTATTGGAATCTACAAATAATTGTACTTATATTGGTGCTACAACTGATTTGGATCATAGATTAAGACAACATAATATGGAATTAAAAGGTGGTGCTGTTGCTACTAGTTTAAAAGTTAAAAAAGGCGAAACGTGGAATCGTGTGTGTCATATTGAAGGATTTCCTACTTGGTCTGAGGCATTAAAATTTGAATGGGCTTGGAAATTTCAATCAAGAAAGCTAAGTAAAAAATTATTACCTATTAAAAGAAGAGAAATTGCATTAGACAATTTATTAGCATTAGATAAACCTACTAGTAAAGCAATACCATATAATGAATGGGAAACTCCAATTAAGATTGTATGGGGATCTTAATTATTTATAAAACAATATAGATATTTTCAATTATAAATATTATTAATTGAAAATATATAGGCATCTTTTATATGATCTGGTCTAGTTTTTTCAAAAATTTTTACAACACCAAACCATCGAGTCAATTTGCACTTGCAGGATATAATAGTTATTCAAATCTAGTTGTTGGAATGTCAATTATTGATTTTAATAGATCTAATCTGATTCCACTTAATAATATTTCTTACGTAAATGGTGCTAGTTCAAATATAGCTAAGGGATTAGATGAAAGGAATTTATCTTTTTTAAATATAACTGAGCCATCTGAAGAAGACATATTTTTAAATTATTGTAAATATAACTTATTAAGTTTATTTTTAGATTCTGACAAGAGTATAATTGAAAAAATAGATCAATTTAATAAAAACATACATTTATTTTCAAATGAAGTTTATAACATTATGAATATAACAAATGGTGGATTAATGGATGAATGGAATTATGAAAATTTTTGATTGTATTTGCTTACTAAATGACCATATTTTTCCCAATATTCACCATCTACTTCATTAATTGAATTCATTAATTCTTGTGAATCACTCATATAATTTTTACAATTTTCTAATTGGGAATTTATAAATTCCATAGTAGATCTATCTACATATTGGGATCGTTTTAATTCTGGAGGATCTATTTTATATTCTATTATTGGACAAGGTGTTTCATTTTTATATGGTTCTGGTTCATAATCCAATGCACTTTCAAACCAATTATCTGATAAATCTTTATTATTTTCTTCAAATGTTAAATTATTTACAAAAACTAGCAACCATTGTTGTTTTTCCTTACTTTTTAAGCTTTTCCACCATTTGAGTTTTTCATCAAAATCCTTCAATCCGTAATTATAATTTTCCATATACATTATTCTGAAAATTATATTTAGATACTTTTATTATTGATAATAGTTATATATTTATTTAAATAATAATAATAGCATAACACGTATAATTATTGTATATTATATTTTACTATAATATAATATATGAGTAAAAGAATGAAAGGTATGACTAAAAAACAGGCTAGCCGCATCATAGAAGATGAAATAGGACGATACAATGATGCAAAAGATGTTACAAAGTCTGTTTTTGAAAATTTCCAATATCTTTCAAATAAAGAAAAAACAACTATTGAATCCAAGTTTGCTAAGCCAAAAAATCCTTCTCAAGCTAGATATGTTCATTGTTTAAATAAGCAATTTAATAAAATTATTATTGCAACTGGACCAGCTGGTACAGGTAAAACATTATTTGGCACTGAATATGGTCTTAAACAATTCTTATTTGGTAAATATGATAAAATCATTTTTACAAGACCAGCTGTAAGTGCTGATGAAGATCTTGGTTATTTACCTGGTACACTTGAAGAGAAGATGGCGCCTTGGATTCGACCCATATATGATATATTATATAATTTTTTATCACCGAATGAAGTTACACAACTTGTTGAAGATAAGAAGATTGAAATAGCTCCATTAGCTTATATGAGAGGTAGAACTTTTAAAAATACTTGGATTATTGCTGACGAGATGCAGAATAGTCTTCCTACTCAAATGAAAATGTTGTTAACTAGATTAGGTGAGAATTCACGTATGGTTATTACAGGTGATTTAGATCAGCACGATCGTCATGGAGAGATTAACGGATTGGCTGATTTTTTAGATAAATTTAAAGGTAATAGATCTAATTCTATTGTAAGTGTTGAGTTTGAGAATGATGATATACAAAGAGAAGAAGTTATTAAAGAAATATTAGATATTTATGCTGGTGATGTACCACACGATTATACACATTATACTGATTCAGATGATTCAAAATCAGATTCAGATGATTATCAAATATAATTATCTATAAATAAATATTCTAATTCTTCTTTTGACATAACTTGATAATTCATAATTATTTGATTAAAAAACCAAAATTCAAATCCTAATATAAGTCCTGCTAACAAAATACTATGTATTGAAGTATAAATTATTTTTCTTTTTATTTCATTTTGATTTGTATCAATTATTTCGTCATTGTTCCTTGCTCTTGGAGATTCATATGTTGAAATTGACGTTTGAACCATTTCCAATGCAATATTTGACACTGAATCTGTTTTTTCCATTTGTTTTTTATTATATTTATTATAATAAATTTCTAATATCAATACTAAAATGGAAACTCCAAAAATAAATACCCATACGATGATTGCTTTGTGGAATAATTTATCATTATGATGTTTTCTTTTATTCTCACTTTCTTTTGATTTTGAATAATAATAATTGATTATTTGTGATGAATTTTGACTTAAACCATTTATCATATCTATGTATTGAGATTCATTTACTGGGTTCTTAATTCTATAATTCTCTATATTTTTATGTTCACTTTTTAACATTTTATTTATAGTATCACTAAATAGATTTGTTTCCATATTACCAACATATAGAAAATAAAATAATATTTCCAATAATGCTATTCCAGATAAATGAAAAAATACTATATACATATATACTTATTGTATTAATTATTATATTAATTATCAATATAATAATTTATTATACATTAGTTAGTACTTGTTGTATATCTTCATTGGTTATTATTGGTTTTTCTATTTCAGTTTCTTTATTTACACATCTTTTATAAATACAAGCTACTGATATTACTACTAGAATACCTCCTATTATTATACAACTATAAACAAAATCTGGTGATTTGACTTCATTTTCTGCTGACATTACCTTGCAAGTAATTATAATAATTCTTTTATATAATTTAAAAAATTGAACTAATAAGATGGTAATTTTTAAAATATACAAAATTAACAAATGAATCAAAAATCATTAAATAAATCCTTTTTGGATAAATGGATAGAAAATGGTAATAGTATTCCTATTTGTATAAATGATGGTTGTAATAATTGTGTAACTATTCGTCATTGGTCTGCACAAGGTGATCCATCACTTAAAACTGAATGTTCCAGATGTAGCATTGCTAGAAAAAAAGAAAAAGAAATTAATGGAATCACATTTCATAAAAAAAAATATTGTGAAAACAATACTGGTATTTTAGGTTTTATTTGTCCTATGGATGTAAATAGATATAACGAATTTCCTAGTGATATTTATCATATGGATCATTTTGATGGTAATCACCATAATAATACTTTAGATAATTTAAAAACATTTTGTTCAATTTGTCATACTAGAAAAGGTAAAGAAAATGGTGATTTTAATGCTTTTAAATCTTCAAGTAGAATTAAAGTTTAATTTCATTATTTCTTTTATTAAATCCTCTTTAGAATGATTTTTATAATTTTTATCGTTTTCTAATATTTCATGCAAATGTTTTTTTGGATTTTTACTTAATACTTTTTTTATTTCATCGTTATTCAAATTTAAATAATCATCTTTATTTAAAACAATCTTATTTGTTAATTGATTTTTGTTAACTGATTTTATTCTATTTTCAAACATATCTATGTATTCTTTATGTATTTCAAAACCAATAGATTTTCTGTTAAGTTTGTAAGCAACTACACATGTTGTACCTGATCCTAAAAATGGATCTAATATTGTATCATTAGTATAAGAATAGTATTTTATTAAATTTTCAACTAATATTTCAGGATAAGGAGCTGGATGTTTTGATTTTGTTTCTGGATTTATTTTCCATATATTTGTTCTTTCATAATCACCATTTACTTTACTATTTAATGATGTAATAGCATCATAACTTCTTACAATTTTATCTATTAAAAATTTGGCTGGTTTCTGAAATATAAATATATATTCATTTACAACATTCGGTTTATAAGCTGTGGGTTGTCTATGTTGGAAAAATCCACCATTTCTATTTTTAGCTGCACCTTCAGGTTTTTGCCATATAATGTCTTCTAAAAATTTCCATCCTATATCTTCCATTAATGGTACAAAATGAAACGCCAATGGTATTCTACTACTTTCACTATTCCTATTTTCTCTTTGTATTAATATGTTACTTAAATTTACACAACACATTCTACCTTCATCTGTTATTTCTAATATTAATTCAAATATTTGTTTTAATTTATTTAAATATTCTTTATAACTATCATAATTTACATAATCTTTTACATTATAATAAGGTGGAGATGTTATTGTTAGTTGTATCTTTTTATTATTGTTATTTAATTCTTTCAATCCTTCTATACAACATTTATTTATTATTTGATAATCGTTTGTTATAATGTTTTCCAGTTTTAATTGTCTTTGCAGTTTATAAATTAATATAAAAAATATTTTTAAATCAATTTTTTACACTTCTATACTTTTCCATTGTTCTTCTGTACTTTCTTCTGATGTTTCTGTTTTTGTTTCATCATTATTATTTTGATCATTATTATTTTCAATATCTTCTTCATTATTTTTTTCTAATTCATTTTGAATTCTGTTTTCATCTTGAATTCTGTTTTCATTTTGCACTAATTCTAATAATACACTTGTTAATACATCTACTTGTCTTGTTAGTTGTTGAATAGTTGGGGTTGGTTCAACTCTAACAGGTGTTCTAACAGGTGTTCTTCTTCTGAGATTATTTGCTCCTTCTGTTGGATGCCTATAACACGTATTTGGACAATATTTAAGTTTAATGAAGTTACATAAAATACCCGAACATATTAAGAATAATGCTAATGGAAATAACAACATTGGTGTTTGTGGGTCACCCCATATACCTGGACCTGATCTTGTTCCATTATAAGATAAGAATGTAGGAGAATATGTTGGTTTTACATTTAAGTATGGATGCATTTTTATACTTCTATTATATCTGTTTTATTATTTTCATTTTTTGATTCAATTTTTTGTATGTTTCCATTACCACTTTCTTGATTGAAATCAATAGAAATACGTGAATTTATGTCAACACAATTTTTCAATAAAACATATGAAACAGGTACACTAATTATAAAGCAAATTGCAAATATTACTAATCTTTCTTCTACTGAACTCATAATGAATATTAATATATTAAGTCTTTAATTATATAAATATAATTAATTATAAAAATTATATTTATGAATGAAATATTAATTCCTCAAAAATATACAAAAATAGGATTAGTAACTTCACTATTCATTTTAAGATCTTGTATTTATTTTTATATATACAATGAAAAAATGGTTAGCTTTGTTGTTTTGTTATGTTATATTTTTACAAATTTACATTGGTATAAAATTAAAAGAAACGGAATTATAAGAAACTTAGATATACTTTTTGCTATTGGCTATTGTATTTTTGGTTTTTATAGAGCGTCTTTTTATGATTGTAGAAATAAATTTTTTTTTAATAGTTATTGTAATATTTTCGCATTTATCATAAACGAAATGTTGAATACTTTTACACTTTATAAAAATAATTTTGAACAATACAATGAAATTTTTAAAAAAAGTGTTTATTTAAGAAGCGTTTTTATTCATACTTTTTTTTTACATATTATTCAATCAGAAAATAGTCGATTAGTACCAATCCAATGCAATCTAATTGATAATTAAATTATTCTAATTTGTCATAATCTTTTTTAAATATATTTAATATTTTACCATACCAAAATGTTGACATAGCTAGAATTACTGATTGTATCATTAAACCATTCAAATAAATAACAGGATATTCATTTATGTATTGATAATTAATAATCGAATAAAATAATATATAGAAAAGCATTATGATTCGTGTTATTGTATATGAAATTATTAAAAAAACTTCATTTAATAGTATTATATAAATATTAAAATTATTTCTTTTTGCTATAAATGAAGAACTTAAAAAAATATTTGAAAACTCAACTAATGAAACCATAGATAATACATAATGATTGTAAGGATATATCAAATGTAATAATAATGTACCTATAGTATAAATATGATGAGCTAGTACTAAAATATCTTTTCTTTTTAATACAATAAAATAGTAATATGTCTCATAAATTAATTGTGATATTAATAATTGAACTGCAAAAAATACTGAAGTATTTGTTTCATAAAAATCGTATGCATTATTGCATGTTATTAAAAAATTATAAAAATATTTACAAACTATAAAAGTATTAATTATATTAAAAGATTCAATTATATTTTTATATTTTTTTTCAAATTCGTGATCAAGTGGGTAGTAATTATTTACAATATTATGCATAATGAAAATTGCAGGTGTGTAAATAAAAATATATAACATTTTTTTGTACTAATATAAAAAATATTTTTATATCATATATATAAATATTTTTATGGAAAATAAATATTGGAATTTATATGGTAATCAATATGATTTGGAAGAATTTATTGATAAGCATCCTGGTGGTTCCTTTATTTTAAATAGCACAAGAGGTATAAATGATATTACTGCCTTATTTGAATCTTATCATGCATTTTCAAATATTGAAAAATACAGAATAACACTAAATAAATATTTAATTAAAAAGGATAATTATAAAAATAAGTATGATTTTGAAAAGTATAATGAATTAGTTGATTTAGTTAAGAAAAAATTTCCTAATAATTATTCAATCAAAGCTAATATGTATTATTTTTTAATTATATTTGCAATGTTATATAGTTATATTAATATTGCTTATAGTTTACTATTTAACAATATTTCACCATATTATAAAACTTGTTTAGTTATACTATTTGGTATTAATCATAAAGCTTTAATGTTTAACATTCTTCATGATTCATCGCATTATGCTATTTTTAAAAATCCTAGTTATAATGTTTTTTTATCAAAAATTTCTAATTCATTGCATTTATGGAACAATAAATTATGGAATAAACATCATATTATTCATCATCATTCAGATACAGGTACTAAAGATGATCCTGATTCTTATCTTTATAAATTAAAAAATAACAAATCCTTTTTACTTACAAATTTTATGTATATGTTTTTACCAGGTCAACACCTTGCACAATCTATATTTTATGTTTTAGGATTATATGTAAAAAATCCTAATAGTTACGATATTTATGATTTAATTATAATATCATTCAAAATTTATTTTTTGTATAGGTTAAAGTTTTTATATGCTTGTATATATTTATTCACATTAAATGTATTATATTTTATAAATATATTTCCAAATCATTCTTTATATGAAACAAAAGTGTTAAATAAATACGAAGGAAATGATTGGTTAAAATTACAGATTCATAATTCGGGTAACTTTTTTAATAACAATAGATTCTGGACTATTTTATTTGGTGGAATAAATTATCAAATTGAACATCATTTATTTCCAAATGTTTCAAATATTCATTTGCCTGAAATTTCTAAAATTGTTAGAAAATATTGTAATGATAATAATATACCATATGTAAATATCAATTCAGTTTATGGAATTTTTGAATCTCTTTATAATTACATCCAAAATTAAACCACTTCCAAATCTTTTAAATTATTATTTACAAGATGATAATTTATAAATATAAAACTTATATGCACCATCAAATGATTTATATTATAAAATGGTTTTATTATCATTATTAATACTGATATATATAAAACTAATAATAAATTTACTGCATTATTTGTATTTAAAACTCCTAATATTGAATATAATATGCATAAAAATGGATTCACACCAAGTAATAAATCTAAAAATATTGTTAAATTATTTACTTCATTTATTGGATATTTTATTTTATTGTTTATCAAATGTACATATATTTTATTGGTTATAAATGGGACTATTAAACAAGAAGCAAATTGACAATAAAATAAATTTTTATAATTTTCAAATATATTATGCATTTTCAAGTGAGCATAAAATTGTACTATTGCTCTCATTTGAATTACAAATACATCTTGAACAAGTACATTTTTATATTCTTCTTCGCTCCTATTCAAATTTGAGTCTAATAGCATATTATTATAAATATATTCATGAAACTTAAAAGAACTCATTGATAATAATAAATTTATTGTTGCATCCATTGCAATATAATCTGAATAATATGCTTTTTGATTATTTGTTGCTATAAAAGCATATGAAAATAAAGTACTCAATAAACATAAAAAATAACTATATTGAAGAATGTTTTCTGAAGATATTAATCTAATATTTATTTTTAGAGATTTATATAATGATTTTATTATTAAAGATAACCAATATAAATTTAAATATATAAAACCATATTTTGTTATATTTATTGGTACTAATAAATAATTGTTATATTCATAATTTTCAAATAGCAATGAATCTGTAAAATAATTATTCATCACAACATTATTATAAAAATCATATAATCTGTATTTTAAAAATGTTATTAAGAATGCTACACTTGATATTTTCAATAATATTTTATTCATTTTATATTTTTTTAAAAAATAGTTCAATCCAAGAAAAATACTACTCCATTCTGTCTTCAGCATCAAATTTGATGAATACAAATTATTATTTAGATCTGTAAAACATAAAACATATAATAGACTATTTAATGACAACATATGATGTACAAGCATATCCATTTTCTTTAAAGGTGTAAATAAACTATCTATTGACATATAAAATACTAAAAATAATACATTCGCAAAATATTGTTTTATATAATACACATTTATTATTGTTAATAATGACGCTACTAATAAACCTAAATTGCTATAATCTTCTATATTTTTGTAATCTATTTTATTTTTCAAAAAAATGTTTATAATCATATTTATAATTCATAATAAATTTTGTATTTAAATGTATTTTTTAAAATAACCTAAAAAAATGATTATTTATTAGAAATATACTATGCAAATTATTCATATTATTTCTCCTATTCTTTATGGGTCATTTGTGTATATACTTAAAAAAATTCCTCCATGTCCTGATAATTATTTTATGAAATTAGCTAGATATCATCATAATATTGGACTTAGTATTTTATCTCTATATATGCTTATATTTATTACTATTGGTAATTATCAAACCAACAAATTCTATCCTATCAATAATTTACTTTGTAATTCTTATAATCATAATAGTTTTGCTTATAAAGGAGCTGAATTATTTTTATGGTCCAAATATATTGAATGGGGAGATACTTTGTTTTTACATTTATCAGGTAAATCTATTAGTATGTTACAATATACACACCATATGTCTACTGCATTTTTAATGTATATGAATATGTTTCAATATCTTAGTCCACATATTTTTGTTTTTATGGCATCTAATTGTTTTGTTCACATATTTATGTATTGGTATTTTGCATATCCACAAGGTTTTTTAAAAAAATATAGAAAACTCATAACATCTAGTCAAATTGTTCAACATATTGTTTGTTTAAGTACTATCATTTATACATCCAGATTAAATAATTGTGAACAAAATCTTTTTGGTAACTTTTTCGGATTTATTATGTATTGTATGTACTTATTTTACTTTTCTTTGTTTTACTTCAAATCTTATACTAATAAAATTAAAAGTATTTAGTTTTTATTTTTTTGATTTTTTAAAAAATTTGGGAGATTCATATGTTGTGTCGTGTTTTTTTATTTCATCAACTGGTTCTATTATATTAAAATTTGGATTTTTATATAATTCCTTTTCTATTATTTCTTTATCAAATCCTTCTTTTTGTTTTTTAAAACCTCTATACACTGGATATGGTATTGTTTTTCTTCTTGGACCTTCTACTCCTTTTAATAATATCTCATTTACACATCTCATTGCATTATTTAAATATGCAAATCTTGGTGATATATTTAAATATACTATCTCTACTACGAATTTATTTGGTACTTTTTTATTTACTGATTCTATTAATGTATCTATTTCTTTATAATCTAGAAATGTTCCATCTAATATGTAATTCTCATCTTTTTCCGTTATTTGTTTCATTAAATGTTTTTTCATTCCATCTACTTTTGGAAAATAAGTACCTTTTGTTATTTTATCCAAACTTAATAATTGGAATTCTTGATTTTCTTGCAATTTATCTGAGAATGTAGATTTTCCAACACCTGGAAGACCCGACAATATTACTATTTTATTTTTATCATTATTTGTTCCTATTATTTTTTTTATTGAAATATCATCATTTTTATACAATGGCATTCTTTTTAATACTCTCTCTATATATTCTATTATGTAATCCTTTTCTTTTTCTTGATATATTCCTGTTATACATTTTATTATTTCATCTTCTGATTCTTCATCTAGAGAGATTCCACTTAATTGTTCTCTTATTTTATCAATAAATTCTGCCTTTTTTGGTGATATTTTTCTTGTTTTTGTTTTCTCTGTTTTCTCTAATTTTACTTTTGGTTTTCTTTTTTTTGATTTTACTTTTTTTTCTTGTGATTCTTGAGATTCTACAGAGGACTGAGAAGACTGAGAATTTATTAACTCTATATCACTATTATCTTCATCTATTTGAAATATTGTTTTTCTATTTCTTGTACTTCTTCTTATATCCATATATAATAACTAAATATTTTTATAATATAATTATTATACTAAAGCTACTAATAAAAAAATTAAACTTCCTAATAGTATTACTATTGTTATTATCAAAATACACCCTAATTTACAATTCTCTTCATCTGAAAACATATAAATAATTGGATATTTTTTAATAAATTATTTTACTAATTATTTAATAATTGAAGACTTAAACCTGGTATAACCTTATTTGTAGTTAGGTTGATAGTGTTTGTTATGATTCACCTCCTCATTATGAATGAAAGTATGTATCTATCAAATAACTCCTTATATCTGCAATTTCTGTGTCAGTCAAATGTCTATCATACATTAATGCTAGTGTACAACCCCAAGTACCTATTTCGCTGGTGCTGTTCGTATCCTTATTTATTGAAATATTAGTCATACTTCCTAAAGTACCGGTACTTGTATTTGCACTAGTAAGTGTACTATCACTTTGATATGAGCCATTATAATAATAATAATTGTCTAATTTTCCTCCTGTGATCGAAAGATTTTGTTCAATTGTTAATAACCAATTTTCGTGTATTAGATGATTTCCAAGAACAGTACTACCACCCTGATAATAGGTTCCAACACCTCCATTCCAATGACCAGACAGATAATTTAAACCTTTACCTTGCCATATTCTTTTTGCAACACCTGGATATCTTCTTGTTATATGTATAAAAGTATATTCTGGATTTGTTGAACCATTAAAGGGTGTTGCATTTAATGTTACTCCCACACCTGTACTATCACCATATAAATATTCAAACGTTTTCTCTGTTCCATTACTATTAGTTGAAGTAGCTTTTGATACATTGGTAGTTGTATCTGCATTTAATTGTCCTACTACCTTATTATTCCAAGTTGCGGATCCTACTACATAATCACTAGCCTCAAACCAACCAATCAAACCACTCTTTTCAATTGGATTTGGTATCTCTGGCTCAGGTTCTGGCTCAGGTTCTGGCTCTGGCTCAAAGCGATTTCCATACAAATCTGAGATTTCACTTGGTAATAATGAATAATCCAACCAAGTTTTAAAATATGCTATTTTACCTTCAAATAGATTTCCATTTGTTAAATTACTTCCTAGATAATTCTTTGTTAAAAATGTATTTTCT
>MDTC01043686.1_pt1 | contig 12723 bp, 8 predicted proteins | sample 811181 | NCBI WGS metagenome assembly MDTC01 (sample SAMN05326644, study PRJNA326480) | marine metagenome | isolation source: seawater | place: Pacific Ocean: North | collected 2011 | reverse complement strand
TTGTCTGAGAGAGCTGTATGTACTTTAGGTGCAAACAACTTCTTCTTATTCCAAGAGTAGTATTTATTAAGGGAGGTTTAACCGCCTCCCTTTTTTTTAAATTTAATTAAATCTTATATAATGAAAAAAAATAAAACATTCGTAGACAAAGTCTACAAACTTACTAGGGGCGATGCTCCAATCTCATTTTTACTTCCTTCTAGCGGTTCAGCAAGACAACCTCTATTGTGGTTTGATGAAGAAAAAGGGATAAATAGAGTTTTAAGATATTCTTCTAATCAAAAGTCTCCTTTTGAAGATGAACAAGATGGTAACATAATCAGAAGACCAGTTGATTTTTTAGATGGTTTTTTAAGAGTTCCAAAATCAAACCCAGTTTTACAAGAGTTTTTACACTATCATCCACTTAATGGTTTAAAATATACTGAAGTAAATGAAGAAAAAGACGCTCAAAAAGAGGTGGATTTATTAAACTTAGAAGTTGATGCTTTAATTGAAGCTAAGTCTTTATCGCTAGACCAATTAGAAAGTATTTCTAGGGTTATATTAGGAAAAGATACTTCTAAAGTAACTACTGCAGAATTAAGAAGAGACATTTTAATTTATGTTAGAGAGAATCCAGAGGAGTTTATGAAAATAATTAATGACCCAATGCTTAAATTGCAGTCTACTATTCAATTATTTTTTGATAAAAGTTTATTAAGTTTTAGAAATAAACAAAAAGAAGTATGGTTTAACACTTCTTCTAACAAAAAGAAAATGTTAACTGTTCCTTTTGGCGAAGACCCTATGTATATTGTGTCTTCATATTTACAAAGTGACGATGGAATAGAAGCGTTAAAAATGCTTGAAAAACTATTGGAAGAGTAAAAGGTTAATACATAAAAGCAAGAGAGGTCAAAATTTATTGACCTCTTTTTTTTTGCTTATCTTTGTAAAAAAGAAAGCGATGATAAACGCTGTTAGAAATACAGTTCTTGCTATACTTAACAAGAATAATTACGGTTACATATCTCCATCAGACTTTAATCTGTTTGCTAAACAAGCGCAGCTAGATATTTTTGATGAATATTTTATAGGGTACAATAGTCAGGTAAATAAAGAAAATGGTAGAGTATCAGGCACAGGATATGCAGATATATTAAAAGGATATGAAGAGGTAATTGATACTTTTTCAGTTACAGCTAGTTTATCTCAAAGCGTGTTAAATGAATATGTCGTTCCTACGCCGGCGACCACAGGTTCAGATTATTACCTATTAAATAAAGTTTTAATATACAGTGCCGTCACTTCATCGGGAATTACTACAGCTACTGGAGGAGGTAATACTGAATTAATAGATTTGACTGCAACATTTCAAACGGATGGCGTAGGAATTGGAGACGTAGTTTCAGTAGTTTTAGCTAACTCAGTAGTAACCAATTTAAGTGTTTTATCAATAACCAATCAAACAACTTTAGTTGTTAATGTAGCATCTCTAATTACAGCTAATGTTTCTTATGCTATTTACAAAAAAGTTAATTTAAAAAATGAAGCAGAGCAAGTAAGTCATAATAAAATAACTATGCTTACTAAATCAATGCTTACAAGTCCTAATATTACTTTTCCTGCTTACACTCAAGAGGGTAGCATATTGACATTACATCCAGATTCTATTAATATTATAGGAAGAGTGGTTTGTCAATATATAAGATACCCTAAAGACCCTAAATGGACCTATGTTTCTTTAACAGCAGGGGAGCCTATATTTGACCAGTCTCAATCAGACTATCAAGATTTTGAACTACCTCCAGATGATGTTAATAATTTAGTTGCTAGAATTTTACAATACGCAGGTATGTCTATTAGAGAAATATCAACCGTACAGTTTGGTCAAGCTTTAGAACAATCAGAAAACCAAGAACAATAAAATGGCATATTTATCACAATATCAGTATTATGAAAACGGAGGAGCGGCTCCCGCCAATAAAAATTGGGGGTCTTATCAATATGTAAGCTTGGAAGATATAGTAAACAATTTTCAGTTAATGTATTCTGGGAATCATTCTTTAGTTAATAACGAGGAAAGGTTTAAGATATTGTTTCATGCAAAGCGTGGTATTCAAGAGCTTAATTATGATGCATTCATGGAGGTGAAAGCATTAGAGCTAACAGTTTATGACAATCTTACTTTTGTATTGCCTAACGATTATATAAACTGGATTCGTATTTCATTGTACAAAGACGGATGGCTTAGACCTTTAAATGAGAATATTCAGGTAAACTCCGCTCAATCTTATTTGCAAGGAGCTGGAGGCACGTTAACATTTAATGCCGATGGCACGGTAATAACTGATGACTCTACTTTAGACACTGAAAGAAAAAATGGTCAGCAAAATAGTATTTATTTAAACCAAAACAATGCTGTAGACCAAGTTGAAGATGATAATGCTTCTGATTTTTATTCAGATTATTCTATTGGAGCTCGTTATGGTTTAAATACTGAAACAGCAAATGTAAATCCTACTTTTAGAATAGACAAAAAGGCAGGGGTTATAAATTTTGATTCTACAATGCTTAATGAAAACTGTATATTAGAATATATATCTGACGGAATGGAAGGCGGAGACGACTCTCAAGTTTCCGTTAACAAACTTTTTGAAGATTATGTTTATGCTTACATTGAGTATGCTATTTTAAATAGTAAATTTAATGTTCAAGAATATGTTATTAATAGAGCCAGAAAAAGAAAGACAGCTCTACTTAGAAACGCAAAAATTAGATTAAGCAATATTCACCCCGGCAGATTATTAATGAATCTACGAGGACAGAATAAGTGGATTAAATAAGATGGCAAACATTCAAAGAAATTTTATAGCTGGCCGAATGAATAAAAGCCTTGATGAAAGGCTCTTACCAAACGGTGAATATGTTGATGCATTAAATGTAAGGCTAGGCTCTACAGAAGGGTCAGAAGTAGGCTCAGTAGAGAACTCTAAGGGTAACACGATTCTTACAACATTAATTTTTGACAGTATTGAATTGAGTAACAATGCTAGATGTATTGGAGCTTTTGAAGATGGAGCTAATGAAACCATCTATTGGTTTGTGCACGACCCAGCATTTATTTCTAGTCCTACAAATAAATTAGACTTAATAGTTTCCTACAATACAAATAGCGCTAATACTGTTTATAATGTTGTTAGCGCAAATGACGGCACTAATTTAAATACTACATTAAACTTTAGTCCTTATGATTTAATTACAGGAATAAATTTAGTGGATGATTTATTGTTTTTTACAGATAATTATAATCCACCTAGATACATTAACATAAACAGAAGCTATATAGCTCCTGGAGCAGCTCCATCATATTTTGATGGTTTTACTTCGGACTCACTACTGGTAATTAAAAGACCACCTATTGAAGCTCCTTCTATTCAAACGCTTAACCTTCAAGGACAACAAGATGATTTTCTGGAAGAGCGGTTTATATCTTTTGGATATAGATATAGATATAATGACAATCAATATTCTGCTACTTCACAATTTAGTGAGGAGGCGTTTACACCAAACTCATTTAATTTTAGCTACAATAGTTATTTAAATGAAGGTATGAAAAATACCAAGAACGCAGCTATTATTACATTTAATACAGGCGGTTCTTTAGTTACAGGAGTAGAGCTTTTATTTAAAGAATCTACAACTAATAATATTAAGGTTATAGAGTTTCTTGACAAGTCTAATTTGGGGTATTCCGACAATACTAATTATACTTATACTTTTGATGATAGAAAAATATTTACTCTTTTACCCGATTCAGAAATATTAAGACTATACGATAATGTGCCTAGACTTGCTAAAGCTCAAACGGTTATGGGCAATAGACTTGTTTATGGTAATTATAAAGAAGGGTATAATTTAAAAGATAAGTTTAATCAAGATTTAAGATTAGAGTACTTTGCTAGTTTAAACACTACGGTTATAGCACTTTCTGATTTATTAGATTCTACTGGCCCAGGATATTATTCTATTGGTCCGACGCCATCTAATATAAATAATTCTATAGTATATTTTGATTTATCTAATCAAGATGGCACTACGTTAGAGCTTACGGCTGGCTCTAGTATAACTTTAGACTTTACACTTGTGCATAGTCAGTTTACAGGAACAACTCCTGGGGCTACAACCACTAATATTGACATAGTATTTGATTATACTTTACCTACATATTTTCCTAATGCATATTCCCTAGCAACTAGCACAGATTTTATTGAGAAAATAGGAACAATAGCAAATATACAAACTGTTACTAATGCATGTAATGGCTCTACCTTAACTGACCAGGTTAATTGTGCACTCCCCTCAACACTCGGAACATACACTAAAACAGCAAGTGGTATAACAAACACGGGAGAGCCTATTTCTATAATATCATCTCCCGCAAGCAATACTGTTGGTTTACAGATTGTTTCTATGAATTATGTAGATGGAGCTAATAATGCTTATGAGTTTTATGAAGTTATTAGTGCAACTGCTAACTTCAGAAACACCGATACGGCAAGAAGTCTTCACAGTAATAGAGGTTATGAGGTTGGTATAGTATATATGGATAATTTCAATAGAGCTTCTACAGCGCTTGTAAGTCCAAACAATACTATACAAGTGCCTTGCGCTAACTCTATAAACAAAAACGAATTACAGGTTACAATACCAACTCAACAGCTAGCTCCAAGTTGGGCAACTAGATATAAGTTTGTATTAAAACCAACAGAGACTACATACGATACTATTTACTCAAACATTTATTTTGAAGACCCTGGAAGTAATGCAACATACTTTTTGCTTGAGGGTGAGAACGCTAATAAAGTAGAAGAGGGAGATAGGTACTTTGTCAAGTCTGATAGCAACGGGCCTATACTGAGGTGCGTCGAAGCTACTGTTTTAGAAAAAGAAACTAAGTCAGCAGATTTTATTACTCCATCAAATGGTTCAGCTGTTCCGTCAGGAACATATATGAAAATTAATCCAAATAATTTTTCTACAGTAAAAGAGGCTAATGATATAATAACACCGGGCTCTGATACAGCAATTGAAAACAATGGAGGAGATTATCCGATATTGCAATATCCAATGAATCTTGACCCTGTTAGTCCTAGCACTACATATGTAGATTATAATGTACCTGCTGGTAGTAGAATTGTAATGTCCATAAGACAAGAAAGGTTAGGAGTTGGTAAAGGAAATGCTAAGTGTGAAAGAAGAATTAGTGAGCTAAACGTAGAGCTTGTATCTTCTACTACATACGACAATATGCAGGAGTGGTGGAATGGAGATAATGTAGAGGCGGTCTTAAATGATGCGGTAACAGAAGTCGGAGGAAACACAGGAAGTATATCTAATGTTTATGAGCCCGCCCTAGCTTCTTCACCTACAAATATATCTACTTCGGAAGGAACTAATTATTACAAGTTTTACCGTGACACTTCAAATAATAAGCTTGAGTTATTAATTACAGGTACTGTAAGATGCGGAGGTACATTGTCAAGAGCAAAAAGACGCTCTACAGTTACAGCAGATATACAGGTATATAGAGCTGATTCTATTGTGGTATTTGAAACACAACCGACAGATGCGCTTCCTAATGTATGGTATGAAAACCATTTATCTTTTCCTATAAGTACAGACGGGATGCATTCTGGAAATGTACAAACACAAACCTCAAGCCTACCAGCAATTATTGATACAGAGTTTTCTGATTGTTTTTCATTTGGAAACGGAGTAGAAAGTTATAAGATATTAGATTCAATTGTAGGGAAAACCAAAAACATAGGAGAAAGAGTAACATCTACTTCTAATTTGGATTATAAAGAAGCAAATAGATTTGCTGATTTAACATATAGTGGAGTATATAACGATGAGACCAACGTAAATAAATTAAATGAGTTCAACTTAGGGCTTCTTAATTTTAAGCCATTAGAAGACTCTTATGGTCCTATTCAGCTATTGTATGGTAGAAAAACAGATATACTTACTTTGCAAGAAGACAAGATATCTTATGTGTTGGCTGGAGTAAACCTATTAAGTGATGCTGTTGGCGGGGGTGTTGTTACGGCAGTTCCAGAAGTATTAGGAAAACAAATAGCCAGAATAGAAGAGTATGGTATTAGTAATAATCCTGAGAGCTTTGCGGCTTGGGGTCCTAATAAATATTTTACTGACGCTAAAAGAGGAGCTGTAATAAACCTAGTAGGCATGGCTGGAAGGGATGAGCAGCTTCAGGTTATATCAGAAGCGGGGATGCGTTCATGGTTTAGAGACCTTTTTATTGACACATTTAACACTAAAAAATTAGGAGGGTTTGACCCTTATATGAATGAGTATGTTTTACACTCCAATGTTCAATTGCCACAACCAGTTGTAGAATGTATGGACTGTAATTCAACAAAAAACATTACAATAAATCCAGCTACTACTTTTACCTATTGTGTAAATGTTGGTGATTTATTAGGAATAGTAGACATAGATTTTATTATTCCAGTAGGAGGCTATACAGAAATAGTTAGCGAATTAAACAATAATGTAGTGACTGAAGATGTTTCTGATGAAATAGTTACAGAAAGTAACGCATCAACTACTGGATACACTATAACAGCCACATATAATGGGGTGGCACATACCACCGGGACAGTATATGCTAGTGGTGTTTTATCGTTTAATAAAAACGATGTAAATACTGATACTGTTGAAATAGCAGTAACTCAAGACAGCTCTGTTGCAAGTGTAATTGATTTGACTACTTCTTGCCCTGACGCTCAAACAATAACAATTGTTAGTGTTGCCGTGACAAGCAACGCAGATGCTGGTCAGTTTATTACTAATGAATTTAGATGGACTGATGGCACTTTTACGTCTCCAACAAAAATTTATCCAAACATTCAGTTTTCATCAAGCACTAATAATCCAGTTGTATCGCTTTACAATCAAATAGCGGGATTACAAGGAGGAGGATTTATTCCTGGGAATGCTGCAAATGTTTCTATTATTAGCAGAAAAGATAGTATTGATAATTTTGTATTTGATATAAATAAAAATAAATTAAAGTATTTAAGAACTAATACTTTCTACGATAATACAGGAGCAGATATAAATGCTTTGTTATCTGCCGCTACTGACGCTACACCTATAGTTGCTCAAACAAATCCAACTCAATTTGTTGCTGATTTTATAATGCCATCGGCGGGTAGTTTCTTGTATTTAGTTTGGGATTATAGAGAGTCAACTAGTGCTGAATTATGTCATTCTATAACAAGTAAATCAGATGCGTGCACTGGATGTACATTTACTCCGACGCCAACGCCAACGCCAACGCCAACTCCTATAACATCATTTAGATGGCTTATAGAGTCTGGAACTGGAAGCTCTACCAGCCCCTCAACTTGCCCGTTTGCAACAGTGCCATTATATAGCTCTTCTAGCTCGTTTAACACAACATTTCCTAATAGCACATTCTTCTATACAGATGCTGCATTAACAACAATATTCCAAGGAGGAGATAACTATTTTGGCGTAAGAGAGCCTAATCAAGGATATGGAATATCACAAGGTATATTTAGAATGACTAATTTAGGTACAGCTTCTAATATAGATACGAGTGGAGTTTGTAGCTCAACACCCACCCCAACTCCGACTCCTACACCGACTCCAACTCCGACTCCAACACCGACTCCAATTCCGAATAGCTTGATAATGTGGAGAAATTCAAGTCCAGGTCAAAACCCTCCGGAGGGATGGGCAACAGCTCCTCTGGCTTGTAGCTCAACAGCTCAACCTCAAACTGTATTCTTTACTCAAAGTGTAAGCAGCTGGGCTGACGTTGTAAACAATAGTTTAGTAGTGTATGAAAATCCACTTGCAACTGCGCCATACCAAGGAAGAGACACGTATTTTAGAACTGTACAGTTAGCCAATTCTGGTAACACATTTTTATTAAGTAATTTAGGAGTTGTAAGTAGTTATGCCACCTGCAGCGCTACTCCGACTCCTACACCGACTCCGACTCCGACTCCAACACCAACGCCTACTCCGTCGCCCTCTGCTACTGTTTGGTATCAGAATGGCTATATTTTCGGAGGTGTTCATCAAGGTCATGCCACGACTTCAGCTGCGTGTGCTGATAGCTTAGCAAGCGGAAAATCAGCTTTTTATTTGTCGGATAGTTTAGGTCCGGTAAATACTGCTCAAGATATTAGAAATTCACAGGCCGCAGGAAGAACGGTAAATATTTGGGCAAACTCAGGGCTTTCAGTGCCAATGAACGGAAATAGTACTTTCTTTGGAGTTAATAAGGATAATAATCAGAACCAACCAGGGATGGTTATAAAATTTGGAAGCGGTGTTTTAGAAACAGTTGTAGGAAGCGACTTATTAGCATCTTGTTTAAATACAATAAATCTTGCTGGAGGTACTTATTCTTCATATTTAGATGCTTGCAATAATGGTCCTTCAGATGCTAAAACTACATATTATCAAATAGCAAGCGGATGTGCCACAGGTACGGCATGGACAGATATTGATATGGTACAAGTAATTCCAACTAGCGGAACTAGAATTTATTATCAGGAAACTTCTGAATGCCCTGGCTCTGGAAATGGATATGCAAGAGAATACAATACTTTAGGTTTTATGGTAGGAACTGGTATCTGTCCTTAATTTTAAAAATAAAAAAATGGCAACACTAGGAACATATTATTTTGATACAGCAAGTTTTGCAAATGCAACAACTATTTATGACGATGCTAATTTAACAACAGTAGCGGCTAATGGTTTTTATTCTGATAACTCTATAGTTAGAGAACAGGTGAGCGGAGTATTGTTTGCAGGTCAATCTTGTGCAGTACCCACTCCTACACCGACACCGACTCCTAGTCCTACCCCTACGCCTGCACCGACACCAACTCCTACTCCGGCGCCTACACCTGGTCCGACTCCTAGTCCTACGCCTAGTCCAACACCTGGTCCGACTCCTAGTCCGACTCCTAGTCCAACTCCTAGTCCAGTCCCAAATCAGTATCAAATACAAAACTGTAGTAGTGGTGTTCAGGAAAATGTATCACTTCCGCAAGCAGTTAATGTTGGAGAATCTATCCAATGGCAGTCTGTATGTTGGGAAGTTATGGGAGCGCCTACAGGAACAGCTCAAGCTATATCACCACAAAATTATTATAATGACTGTGCAGCTTGCCAAGCAACGCCTTCGCCAGCACCGACTCCTAGTCCGACGCCAGCGCCGACACCAACGCCTACTCCGGCGCCTGGGTATGTTTTATTTGGTCAGTATAGCTCTTCTACATTATGTTCTGGAAGTTATTCAAATATTTATCTCGATAATCCATCTTTTGCTTCAGCCACAGTGGCTTATGCAGATGCTACATTTACCACTTTACACGCATCAGGGTATTTTACGGTAGGTAATTCATATAGATATTGGACAGGTTCAAGCTTTACATTATCAGGTAATTGCGTGTAATTTGTATCTTTATACAAATTAAATTAAATGAAAGATATACCTAAGCTTACGGAAAAAGGTTTTGACGTAGTAAAAGTACCAGAGCACATATGGAATATTATACAAGATTCTTATCAGCTTTTAAAGGATAAAAAAACAAATGAAGTTTTTGAAGGCAAAGACCATTTCATAAAAGGAGATAGCGAGCTTATATCCTACGACCATATACCACATATAAGAAATTTAATACACAACCAGCTTCTGCCTATACACAGGGAATTTGCGGGTGTGGACATTGAGCCATCAGCAATGTATGGTATTAGGTCCTATCTCAGGGGTGCAAGTTTAATTGAGCATACAGACAGAATAGAAACGCATCATATTGCTTCGGCAATACTTGTAGATAAAGATTTAAAGTGTGGATGTAAAAATAAAGATAATGGAGATGATTGGCCTTTAGATATAAAAGGTCACGATGGAGAGTGGTATAAGGTATATTTAGAGCCAGGCGATATGATATTATATGAGTCTGCAATTTGTCCGCACGGAAGATTAGAACATTTTCAAGGCACATACTACAGAAACTTTTTTGCTCACTACAAAATTATATAATGATAAATTTTATACAAATAGACCCTAACGGATTATGTAATGCTGGATGTTGGTTTTGTCCTGTATCTTTGATTGGCAATCCTAAAGAACATATAAGCCAAATGTCGCCTGAGCTTTATGAAGATATAATAAGACAGATAAGCGAGCTGAAGGGAGACTTAGTAAACCCAGGTTTATATTTTGTATATGCCTCTCACTATAATGAGGTATTGCTTTATAGATATTTTGAGCAGATGCTACAATCTTTACAAAAATACAATCTTACTTTGTGTGTGCTAACTAATGGCGTTCCTCTTACGCCAAATAAAATAGACCTTATAAATAAATACCCTGGCGTGGTTTCACAAATTGCCATAAATGCACCTGTTTATGAAAAAAGATTATTTTCAGAACGAACAGGGATGAAGGAATCTTTGTTTGATACTTTAATATCTAATATTAAATATGCAGAACAAAATCTACTAAATCCAAATATATTGGTGCTTCAAATAAACGGCATCAATGAAAGGTCAAACATAATTAAAAAAGAAAACTTTCCAAAGCTAGAGCCAGATGAATTTAAACACCAGGTTAATATAGCTAAATTAATTTTTCCAAACATAAAAATAAACCAGCAATGGAATCTTATAGACAGGGCAGGGCTGATGGACGATGTAATGGAAAGCAAATTACCTGGCGGAAATGTAGTTGGTTGTTCTACAAAAAGAGATACTGAGTGGCTTCATGTTAGCCCAAAGGGAGAGGTGTTTTTATGTTGTAATGATTATCATATGGATTATACTTTTGGAGATTTAAACACTTCATCTTTAAAAAAAATATGGATGAGCGATAAACGTAAAAGAGTTTTACAAACTGCTTTTAAAAGCATATGCACTTCCTGTTCTTCAGCAATATTTGAAAATGACTAATAAAATACTTGTTAGCATTGCGTCATATAAAGATGTAGATATAATTAATACTATTGAGGATTTATATGAAAAGGCAGAGCAGCCTAATAGAGTATATGTTGGCTTGTTTCTTCAGGATACACCGAAGGAGATATCAAGGATATGTAGTTTTTTTTCAAACTTTATATATAAAGCAAACCTTAAAATTAAAACCATATCATTTGAAGATGCTAAAGGATGTGGGTGGGCTAGAAATATTATACTAAAAGAGCTGTATGATAATGAAAATTATTTTATGTGTGTGGACTCTCATTCTAGGTTTTTAAAAAAATGGGACAGCGTTTACATAGATTCTTACCAGCACGCTCCTTCGAATGCAGTAATAAGTGCTTTTCCGCAACCTTTTGATTTTAACCAGACATACGAGCAGTATAATAAGAGAAACATAACTACAATATATACTCCAGATAAACTTCCCTTATTAAATGATTTTACATATTGTCAAAAAACCACAACCGAAAGATATGAGAAAGTAATGTCTATATCTGGAGGCAATATTTTTGGAGACTCAAGACTAGCAAAAGCAATTACTTTAGATGACTATAGTTTTGTTCACAATAAAGAACAAGAGATATATTCGCTTCTTATATACCTATATGGTTTAGATATATACGCTATACCTCAAAACGTAGTATGGCATAAATATATTGTAGAAGACTCTTACAGGGATTTATTTAATCCCAAACAAATAAAATATAATACAGATTTTCTTAGCTCATTAAAAACAAAAGAAACTAACAGAACAATAAAAGGATGGGTTGATTTGATTCAGAAGGATTGCGATGAGTGTAAAAAGACAAAGCAATTAAATTCGTAAATTTGTAGTTAAATAAAACCATATGTCTTTTTATTATAGGTTACAAAGTTGTGATGATGCAAACGTCTTTGTAGATGCATCTTTTCAAACACAACAAACAGCCAACCATGTTTTTTTAATATATGGGCTGGCGCCTGGACAGGGTGTTGGTAATTGCTGGAAAGTATATGGAACAGCAAATAGTGGACAGTTTGTCTATCCAGCTGCTGATTATGGTTTAAACGGATGTACGCAATGTACAGCTCCTACGCCCGCTCCAACTCCTGTAACTTATTACACATGGCAGTTTAATGCACAGCAGGGTAATGGTACTTCCGTAAAGCCAATAGTTTGTGTTAATGCTCCCGTAACAGTATACTCTAACGCTCCAGATTATGCAGGAATATCCTGTGGAACACAGCATTTTTGGTTGGATGTAAATCTTACCACTCCATTTATAGGAAGCAATCAGTTCTATATAGCTACACCAGGGAACACTCCGGCTACAGGAACCGGCTCATTACTTATAGAGAATGATGGCACAGTAACTTACAAGTATGACTGTTCGGGATTTAATTTATGTGGAGGAGGCCCTACGCCTACGCCTACGCCTACGCCTACGCCCACACCTACGCCCACACCTACGCCCACACCTACGCCTATTCCTACTTCACCGGATTATTGTTTGAGCGGTACAAATGCAGTAACATTTCAGGTAATAGGAAGTATAAACTCTTATGTGTTTGGTGGTAACTATGGACTATATGGAACAGGCACAGGTGTTTTTGTTTTAACAGGAGTTCCTTCAACGCATCCTATTGCTATCCATAACTTTGGAAAGACAGGTCAGATAACTTACAATGGAACTACAAGTGCAGGAA
>MDTC01009916.1_pt1 | contig 12723 bp, 8 predicted proteins | sample 811181 | NCBI WGS metagenome assembly MDTC01 (sample SAMN05326644, study PRJNA326480) | marine metagenome | isolation source: seawater | place: Pacific Ocean: North | collected 2011 | reverse complement strand
TCAGAAGAAGAAGCTGCAATATATATTGACAGCAAGATCCCAAACCATGATGTATTGTTAGCAGGCTTTCCTTGCCAGCCGTTTTCTTTAGCTGGTATTTCAAAGAAAAATGCATTGGGACGCTCTCATGGATTCGAATGTGAAACTCAAGGAACACTTTTTTTTGATGTTGCGCGTATCATTGCAGCGAAAAGACCTAAAGCATTCTTGCTTGAAAATGTCAAAAACTTGAAAAGTCATGATAAAGGTAAAACATTTCAAATTATCACGAAAACATTAGATGAGCTTGGTTATGATGTTGCTGATTTGGAATTTGATACACCTCATGACCCTAAAGTGATCAACGGAAGTCTATTTACGCCTCAAAATAGAGAACGAATTGTGCTGGTTGGCTTTAGGAAAGATTTAAAAAGCTCTCGTGGTTTTAGTTTAAAAGATATTAAAATTCCTGAATCTCGACCATCACTACAATCGATATTAGATTCAGATGTGGAAGATAAATATACGCTTACTCCAAGGCTTTGGGAATATCTTTATTTTTATGCAAAAAAGCATAAAGCAAAAGGAAATGGTTTTGGTTTTGGATTGGTGAACCCAAATCAAAAAGATGTTGTTACTCGCACTCTATCTGCTAGATATTATAAAGATGGCTCGGAAATATTGATCAATCATAATGGCTGGGATATGGAAAAAGCTGACATTGATTTTTATGATGCAAACAATCAATCGAAGAGGCCGAGAAGGTTAACTCCTAGAGAGTGTGCAAGATTAATGGGGTTTGATAAACCAAATGAATCAAAATTTAAAATACCGGTATCGGATATGCAAGCGTATAAGCAGTTTGGTAACTCTGTTGTCGCCCCTGTTTTTGCTGCTGTTGCAGAACTAATGAAGTCCAGAATTATTTAAGCATTTGACAATTAAGGTATTTTAGATTATGCAAAAGCATTCTGAATAAATTGGTATGCTTTTTCTCTAATTTTTTCCTTTGTGATAGCACAGCCACGCTTCATCTAAAATCTATAAAAAAGAAAAAAAACAATCCTTTACTTAAATTTTATTATTTTGTAACGTATAGGGCTTAGTCATCACTTCGAGCAGAACGTGATGATGCTCTGTTTGTTTACACAATATGTGACAATAAGGAATTACTATGGATAGATTTAGTCAGTGCATACACCTGAAAAACATGAGTGCTTTTAGCCAACATCTTGAAGACTGGAGACAATCTAAAGTCGATCATCTTACAAGTGAAGTAGGTTATATGTACTTTGATATTCAGAAAAATAAATATTTGGGCAGCTCTTCAAATCTTGCATGGCGTAGCGAATTTCATGAAAAAGACTTAGATATTTCTGGTATTAACCTTCTGAATGAAGGCTGTTTCATTTTACCTAACAATAGTGTTATTAAGTCTGCTTACAATAATTTAGAGCAAACTCAACCTGATTCTTATAAAACTCTATTTTGTCGTAGAGATAATTTTGGGTTTGAACTGTTTGGTGTGGTGACGCAAAAAGAGTTATCTAATATCGACCAAATTTTTATGAATAAATCTTTGTTCAATTTATCTTATAAAGTAAGTCGTTGGGTAAAAAATAAAACATCAATCTTTACGGATATCAAGGCTTATGATTTAGCAAAGAATAAGTTTGATCAATGTTCTGGAGCTCCTGAAATTGTGTATGATAAATCTAAGTTTCGTGGTAACTTAATTTTAACGACGAAGGAGCAACAGTATATCGAATATCTGTTATTTAACTTCACAAAGAAAGATATTGCATACAAGCACCAATGCTCTGAAACAGCAGTAAGTAACGTCATTACCAATATTAAACGCAAGTTGGGCTATGAAAACATGGCAACGCCTATGATGATGATTAAATTAAAAGAACTCGGTGTACTCGGTATTTATGCACAAGCTTTAATTTAAAAAATAATATTCGCAATCATTTGAAGGCGCTCTATGCGCTTTTTTTAATATTAAGACATCAACTTACTTAAAATTTAACTCATAGTTATTTATTCGTCTTTCTCTATTTTTTCTGTTTTTATCCAGTAAAAAATAAGACACGTTACATGTACATTGAACCATGAGCTATCATGATATTAAGATTTTTATTTGAGACTTCAACGGTTAAACAAAAAGCAAAGTCCTCATCATATGAACTATTAAAGTCGCTGAAATGGATGTCATGTACTGATTATTTGATTGATTATTTTGTTAAGATTAATCTGATCTAACCATCTTTTGATAAAGATATACACCGGCATGGTATTTTGAAGGAATATCTTCTTTTGGAGCGCCGCTTAAAGCATAGGCCATTCCTTCTCTAAACCACTCTGGCAGTAGCATCGTATGTAAAGGACCAAAGTGTTTATACTGGATTAAGTGTATCAATTCGTGTGTAACAATAGTCTGATTCCATGCTTTATGAGAGATGACTGTTCCAAGCCAAGGATATGATATAGCAATATCATTCCCTCCACCAAATTGAGTGTAACAATTTTGACTTTCACAAAAAACAAAAATTCCTATATCAGAATATTCTAGATCGAGTTCTCTAGCTTGTAATTGATGAAGACTTTTTTCAAATAATTCATGCAGTGCTGCATGATCTTTTACATTTTCTACACAAATATGATCTCGACAAATCAACCCAAAATGATGTACACGGAGAAAATTCAAGCTGTTGAAATTAAATTGACTTAAAAATATGATAAATAAAATCGTTATGAAAACTATCAAGCAATGTTTAATATTCATGAGACCATATTCTTTATAAATAATTATATGAAACGATTATCCATTTTTAGATTCTTAGAATCAATTTTTTATCTTACTTCATTATGGAGGATTTGGTTGTTGAGTGATGATTTTAAGCTTTATCGAGATATATACTTTGTCTATTATTTTTTTTAAATTCAATAAGATAGGTTGTAGATAATACAGTGCAGAGTGTTTTTAATTTCGCTTTTTTTTCGCCTGTTACACCCAATTGCACATATTTACTCCCAGTTACTCCCAAAAGGGAATAGATCTTCTAGGGTAGGATAGACAATTTTTAAAAAGTATTTTGGAAATATACACCTTGAGAAACAAGGATTTAAGATTTGGTACCAGAGGGCGGACTTGAACCGCCACTCCCGTGAAGGAAACGGATTTTGAAGACTCTTCGCCAAAAACCACACTTTAACATGCTTCTTTGTTCTTTTGTGCTTTCTTGTGTTTTTTTGGCTCTTTGCTGTACGGTGTTTAACGGTTGCTTTAAATAGTAACCATCTGCGTAACTTATTAGGTGTTATCACCGAATAAGCTAGCTCAAGAAATTTTTGTAACTTAAGCTAGCAGTCGAGATTTTTAAATGTTACCTGAGTGTTTGGTAACGTTTTATTTTTCAATGATTATGGGTAGTGAGACATAATCTCTTTAAATATAGGCGTGATTCTAGAGGCACCATATTCATTTAAATGATCATCATCAAAATATAAAGGCTTACCTTGATAATCTCCGTAGCAAAATTGATCGTCACAGAACAGATGCTTTGTACTTATTAACGTTATATTACATTCTTTCTTAAGTTCTTTAGCTATTTTATAAAATAAACTATTTCTTTGATTATATTCATTTAATGATATTTTAACTCGTTTTTTTCTCTCTTTGTAAAAAAAGCTTTTTAACATTTCTTTAGGTACTTTTAACTTTAGTTCAGGAGTTTGCTCCATGAGATAGACAGGATGATTGAGTGCGATGTGGCAAAGAGACTCTTTATAAGCTTGTATCATTACCTTTTGATATTCAGCATTTCTGTGATGTAGGTGTGCAATCTTTGGAATCTTCGGGATCGGTTTAGGTTTATGGGGTTCATTTTTACCTAAAATATATTGTCCAAATCTGTTATCTACAAAAACAGGTATACCATCATACCCTTCTAGTATTTTTAATGATTTTGCCACATGTTTACCACATGAGTCATCATCTGGAAGGTAATAGTTTTTTACAGTAAAACAACCACTTTTTGCCAGATTAATAATATTTTTTTCTGAACCCATAGCCTTAGATAGGCTTAAGCCCATAGATTGAGCATGACTATCACCTAAAAGTATAGCTTTAACATCTATATCATCTGGGCATTTATACTGGTTTGTGTCATTCAGAATACATCCTCCTTTACTCATATGGTCTTTTGAACGACTTTTAAAAAGCATTTGAGCTTCTTCTGGATAGTACCCAAGTGTATTACTTATCAAAAACACTCCGCTTCCTAGAACACCGGCCACTAAAATAATACATATTGGCTTGCATTTAAAGTATGGTTTTAAATAATGAAATTTAAGAGACTCGATATATTTATGACTTAAGTATCCACACGCAATAGATAATAATAGGCCAGCATACATAAAATTCTTTTGCAAAGAAAAATAGTAGATTGCAACTACAAGAGGCCAGTGCCAAAGATATATAGAATATGACCAAGTACCTATATATTGAAGTAACTTATTTTTCGCAAAAACACTATGCTCATTATGTGCTTGAATGACGAAATATGCACCTATGACAGGAAGCAAAGCTAGATAACCTGGCCATGGGTTATCTTCTGAAATGAAAATGTAAGATATCAATATGAGGCTTAATCCTACCCATTCAATGGCTTTTTTCCTGTTATCAGATAAGTTCCAAGGGAAGAGGTAAGCAATGCCACCAAGCATCATCTCCCATGCTCTTGTGGGTAATAAATAGTATGCTGCATGAGGCCATTTATAAGTTGCAATAATGCACCCTATAAAGCCTACAATTGTACCTAGCACGATGCATGACTTCATTGCTTTGATAGACATCAACCTTTTCATCGCAACAAGTAAAAGAGGGTAGATAATATAAAATTGCCACTCAACAGATAAAGACCAAGTATGTAGAAGCCATTTCTCTTTCGATGCAACATCAAAATATCCGGATTCTCTCCAATAAACGATATTGGATAAAAATCCTATGCTGCTTCCAACATGCTTTCCTAATGCAAGATAATCAATAGGAATAAGATAAAACCAACCGAATATTAATAAGCAGACACATAAAAAAGCGAGTGCTGGAATAATTCTATTTGCTCGCGCTACATAAAAGCGCATGATAGAAAAGTTATCTTGTTCAAGTCCTCTAAAAATGATTCCGGTCATTAAAAAACCAGAAATCACAAAAAATACATCAACGCCGGCAAATCCGCCGGGTAACCAATTTGCATTGATATGAAATAAAAGAGCTATATATGATGATGCTGTTTTGCACTTGATTGGTTTACGTCAAAAACATGAAAGGTTGTTGTGACTTTTATGCCTTGCGTCCACTGCATGAGCGCTTTATATAGGTTTTAGGTCTGATGTGTACTCAAATTTAATTTGAAGTGTATTCGATTTCGCCGGTTTTTCGCCTGTTACACCCAATTGCACCCAGTTACTCCTAATTACTCCTAAAAGGGAATAGATCGAGGGTAGAGAATAAATATTTAAAAAAGGATCTTAGGAAAATTCACCTTGAGAAACAAGGATTTAAGATTTGGTACCAGAGGGCGGACTTGAACCGCCACGCCGCGTTAGCAACGGATTTTGAAGACTCTTCGCCAAAAAACACACCTTAACATGCTTCTTTGTTTAGGTGTGCTTTCTTGCGTTTGTTTGGCTCTTTGCTGTACGATAGTTAACTATTGCTTAACTTAGCAATGATTCCCTTAACTCTTTCGATGTGTGCTGGTGGCTGAGTTTTTCCAAATTTTCGATAACAAAGGAGTGGTGCAAGTCTTACTATGAATCTTAATAAAAAGTCGTCATCGGTTTCATTTTTATTGACATTTTTCTTTGGTCCTTTAGGTCTTCTCTATTCTTCAATAGCGGGTGCTATCTTCTTATCATTATTATGCTTTCTTACTTATTCTACTGTAATAATACCAATGATATGTTGGATTGTTTCGATGGCTTTGGGTGCTAACTGCGTTGAAAAACATAATAAGAATGTTGATAGATTAGAAGGTCTATTCATGAATCGTCATTAAATGTAATATCTCATAAGCTACCAGCACTCTTACTTGCTGGTGGCTGAGTTTTTCCAAGTTTCGATAATAAAGGTATGTCTTTATGGAAGAAGTGATTTTTAAATTTAAAAATCAAAAAATGTGAAGTTAAGTTAGCTGGAATAAAAGATATAGACGATATTTTAGCTAAACGAGATTGCCCTAAGTTGAAAGGTACAACTCTAATGAGTGTTTATCAAGTCCTTATTAGTTATATAGATGGTGCTTTTTTACTTAACCAATCTTGCTCTTGAAGCCGATGAAAAGCAGCAATAATATGCTGAGGCTTCATAGCTGCTTTTCTTTGATTCCAATTATGAACCACCTTTATCAACTCATCACTTGTAAATTTTTCACCTGCTAGCTCTTGTGTTACGACCCAATGTACTGTTGAAAGTAGCTCCATACCATTTTGAGACTCAAACCCTTCAATAAGTTGAGCAACTCTATCAAAGCGATGCTTAGTTTCTATATGCTTTTCAAGATAATCAAAAGCTTCTTTAGCTATGTCACCCTTTAATTTTATCTGTGTTTCAGGACTATTCTTACCATCCGCATAACCCGTAATAAAATGCCCTTCCATTCTCTCAAACACATGACGTAATACATCCGCATAGGGTCCATAATAGTGCTTTTGAAATACAACTTTATTTAACGGTTCACCAATGACAGTCAAGAAATATACGAGCTTTTGTACTTCCAACAAAGATAACTGATAACAAAAACCTGTTGAAGTATATTGATACATTAATCCTAAAATAGCAGCTCTTCCTACTGTCATACTAGGGCGACTTTTTTTTGAAGCGTCCTCGACTGTAGGATATTCTTGTGGTGGATAAATTATCCAATCAATATCAGGTAAATCCGCTAAAGATTTTATGAGTAATTCTTCAACTTGTTGCCAAGGTAAGCCACCTAAACCACTTCCTAAAGCAGGAATAGCAACGGATTTGAGTTCTAATCGCTTTACTTCGGCTTTCAAACTTTCTAATCCTTGCTGAATATATTCCAATTTAGATTTTCCTTTCCAATGTGACTTGGTCGGAAAGTTAATGATATAAAAGGGTGGGGTTATTGAATTTACAGGGACGGTTAAAACATTTCCTATTGTGAATAGTTTTTGATCGCAAGCATTTTTATACACTTTAAAATTATAAGGAAAGGCTTTTTTAAATTGTAATGCTAAACCTTTACCCATAACACCTACGGTGTTGACAGTATTTATAATAGCATCAGCTTGATCGTGCAATATGTTGCCTGTTTGATAACGAATCATAATATCTAATAATACCAATTTGGCTTAACTAAAACATTAGGCTTATGTTGTGATAATTGAAGTAATGTGTGAACTTCAGTAGCTATCAAATCAGATTTCACACCTATAGATTGTATTGCTGACCACTTTACAGAATCATACGCTAAAAACTCTGCTTGTTTTTCTTCTTTAAAATAAGTCCAATATTGCTCTGTTGTAATTCTTTTTAAATTCAACTCTTTAATCCTACTAAAATCATCTATTTGCTCAGCATAATCTAAGTCTGCGTGGATATCAGTAAAAAAGCAATTACTATTTATTTTACGTATAGAGTTCACACTACTTACCAAATGAATAATTTTTTCTTGTCCACCGTTAAAATCATCATGCCCTGTGTGAATAACATATAGCATTACAGAGCGTGGACAAAAGTTAAAAGGAACATAATGGCCGATAGTGCCTAAAGCAGCAACTTGTACAGGCCTTTCCAAGCGTCGTCGCTTAATATGCCTGTAGCCTATGTTTCGATTTGTTACGTTGAGTTCTAAGCGCCTTGCATCAGACCATAAGCATGAATGCGAGATGATGCTGCTGATATTATCTATATGTGTAATATGTGATACAAGAATTTCCATATTGAAATTACTACTCCATTAGTTGAAAAGATACCACAAACACAAATGGCAAGAACAAGTTACACCTTAACATGCTTCTTTGTTTAGATGTGCTTTCTTGCGTTTGTTTGGTTCTTTAATGTACGATAGCTAATGGTTGCTTTACATGGCAATCATTCCCTTAACTCTTTCGATGTGTGCTGGTGGCTGCGTTTTTCCGAATTTTAAGTATCAAGGAAATTTAACTCAATATGGATATAAGATCGATTATGCAAAAGCTACTTTTAATCTTATCTTTTTTTTTTGTTTTATGCTTATCAGCCTACGCTAAAAAAAACTTTTCTATAGATGACACTTTTAATGTTGCGTTGCAGGCAATAAAAAAAGAAGATTACAAACAGGCCTTACCTATCTTACGAACTTTAGCGATACAGCATAACTATATAGATGCGCAGAGTTTATTAGGATTTATCTACTATATAGGCCAAGGTGTTTCGCAAAATGATAAAGAGGCTTTTAAGTGGTATAAGCTTGCAGCTGAGCAGGGAAATGTAGATTCGCAATATCTTTTAGGATTAATGTACTATGAGGGGCAAGGCGTTTCGCAAAATGATAAAGAGGCTGTTAAGTGGTTTAAGCTTGCAGCAGAGCAAGGTCATGTGGATTCGCAAAGTAATTTAGGGTTCATGTATGTTAAAGGTAGAGGCGTTTCACAAAGTGATAAAGAAGCTATAAAGTGGTACAAGCTTGCAGCAGAGCAAGGTCATGCAGAAGCGCAAACTAACTTAGGTTTGATGTACGCAAAGGGTAAAGGTGTTTCGCAAAATGATAAAGAAGCTTTTAAGTGGTATATGAGTGCAGCAGAGCAAGGTCATGCAGAAGCGCAAACTAACTTAGGTTTGATGTACTCAAAGGGCAAGGGTCTTTCGCAAAGCGATAAAGAAGCTGTTAAGTGGTTTAAGCTTGCAGCAGAGCAAGGAAATGCAAGAGCTCAAAATAATTTAGGAGTGAGCTACGAAAAAGGCCGAGGCATATCACAAAATGATAAAGAAGCTATTAAGTGGTATAGGCTTGCGGCAGAGCGAGGAAATGCAAGTGCTCAAAATAACTTAGGTTTTATGTATGCAAAAGGCAAAGGTATTTCGCAAAATGATCAAGAGGCTGTTAAGTGGTTTAAGCTTGCAGCAGAGCAAGGTGATGTGTGGGCTCAATATAATTTAGGTTTTATGTACGATATAGGAAAAGGTGTTGCACAAGATAATAAAGAAGCGTTCAAGTGGTATAAGCTTGCAGCAGAGCAAGAGCATGTAGTTTCACAATATAATTTAGGATTCATGTACGTTAGGGGGCAAGGCATCCCACAAAATTATAAAGAAGCTATTAAGTGGTATAGGCTTGCAGCGGAGCAAGGTTATGTGTGGGCTCAATATAATTTAGGTTTTATGTATGATGAAGGAAAAGGTGTTGCACAAGATTATAAAGAGGCGTTCAAGTGGTATAAGCTTGCAGCAGAGCAAGGTCATATATCTGCACAAAATAATCTAGGGGTGAGCTATGAATACGGCCAAGGTGTTTTACAGAGTTATAAAAAGGCAGTGGTCTGGTATACACTTGCAGCAGAGCAAGGTCACGCATGGGCTCAAAGAAACTTATCTCATATGTATGAATTAGGGCATGGCGTTGCAATTAATAAGGTGTATGCACATATGTGGATCAATCTTGCAGCATATAATGGCCATACTGAGGCAGCAAAAGAGCGAGATCAAATCGCTCAAAAAATGCCAACAAATGAAGTAAATAAAGCTCAAGAGTTAGCAGCTTTATGCATTGATAAAAAATATCATAATTGTGGTGCTTGATCATAAGACCGACTTGAATATCCATAGCTTTTAAGCTGATGAGCTTTGAAGGTTTTTCGTAACAAAATTAAATCCTAATACACCCATTTTACTCTCAAGAGAGATAAACCAAGATACCCAATCGATGAGTTGTCAAAGTTAATGAAATGGGTACTATGCATTGCATGGGTATCTATTTCGAAAGATATAGAAAAACCATGAATGATAAATTTAAAAGCTGTCAGATTATGGAGTGAGATAGCTTTGCTCTTGAAAAGTGCTTATCCTTTTTTTGCCTTTATCTTTTTATCTCTTTTTGATTTTTTTACGCCTGAAAAAGACCCGATTTTTTGTATTTATTTTTTATTGATTCAATGAGATAGATATTAGCGGATACGTAGTAAAATTTTTTTGATTTCGCCGATTTTTCGCCTGTTACACCCAATTACACCTGAAATAGGGTAGATCGAGGGTAGGGAATCAATATTTAAAAAAGGATTTTTGGAATATATACCTTGAGAAACAAGGATTTAGATATGGTACCAGAGGGCGGACTTGAACCGCCACTCCCGTGAAGGAAACGGATTTTGAAGACTCTTCGCCAAAAAACACACCATAACATACATCTCTGTTTTTATGTGCTTTCTTGTGTTAGTTTGGCTCTTTGGTGTACGATGAGTAACGATAGTTTTACATAGTAATCATTTACGTAACTGATTCGGTGTGATCGCCGAATAAGCTAGCTCAAGAAATTTTTGTAACTTAAGCTAGCAGTCGAGATTTTTAAATGTTACCTGAGTGTTTGGCTATATATTAAGTCTCAATGACTATTGGTGGTGCGACATAATTTCTTTAAATATAGGCGTGATTCTAGATGCACCGTATTCATTTAAATGATCGTCATCAAAATATAAAGGTCTACCTTGATCATCGCCGTAGCAAAATTGATCGTCACAGAAAAGATGTTTTGTACGAACAAGTTTAACATTGCATTCGTGCTCTAGCTCCTTAGCCATTTTATAAAATTTTTGATTTCTTTGATTAAATTCGGCTAATGTAATTTTGATCTGTTTTGTTTTGCTATAAATCAAAATACTTTTAGACATTTCCACAGGTACTTGCAATTTTAATTCAGGGGTTTGTTCCATGATATAAGTAGGGTGCTTTTTAGATATGTCACAAATTGCATTTTTATAGGCTTCCGTCATGATTTTTTTGTAAAGCTCAGATCTTTCCTTGATATGCTCAGTTTGAGGTATATGTCTTGTAATTTTGAGGTTTTCTTTTTCATGAACTTCATTTTTACCATCTATATATAAATTAAATCTATTATCTATAAAAACAGGGATTTCTATGTATTCATCTAACTTTTTATATACGGAAGTTATGTGTTCACTACACATGGTATCCCCGTTGAGAGAGAAGCCTTTAACAATGAAGCATCCTGGTTTGGCAAAATTCAACAAATCATTTTCTTGAATAAGAGCATTTCTTAAACTTAGTGCAAGGGTTGCAGCATGGCTATCACCAATTATGATCGCTTTTATATTCTTACAATTGGGATCTATATTATTGGCTGCTCCTTTATTACATCCTCCTTTTTTCATATGCGTAGATAATCCATCTTGATATAAACTTTGAATTTTCACTGGGTAATGCCAAAGTGATCCAGATGTTAAAAATATACTAGATCCAAGTACACCTATAGCTAGTACGATATATATCGGCTTACAATTAAAATATTCGACAGGATGCCCGAAATCGCTTTTAAACTTGATACTTTCTATATATTTATAACTGATATAACCACATATGACTGAAAGGACGAGACCAATATATATGAAATTCTCATTTAAAGAAAAGTAGTAGATTGCAACCACAAGAGGCCAGTGCCAAAGGTATATAGAATATGACCAAGTACCTATGCATTGAAGTAACTTATTTTGCGCAAAAATACTATACTCATCATGTGCCTGAATGACAAGATATGCACCTATGACCGGTAACATAGCTAAATAACCAGGCCATGGATTGTCTTCTGAAATCAAGATGTAAGATATAGTGATAAGCCCTAATCCAATCCATTTTATGTACTTTTTCTTATTGTTACTTAACTCCCAAGGAAAAAGATAAGCTATACCACCCAGCATCATCTCCCATGCTCTTGTAGGAAAAATAAAATATGCTATTCTAGGCCATGTATAAGTTGCGTAAACACATCCAATAAACCCAATGACTGCACCAAAGAAAATGTATGATTTCATGGTTTTTACAGACATAAATTTGTTCATAACACACAGTATTAGCGGATAAATAATATAAAATTGCCATTCGGTAGATAGAGACCAAGTGTGTAGAAGCCACCTTTCCTTAGAGTTTGGTGCAAAATAATCCATCTCCAAGCAAAATATCATATTAGATATGAAGCCTATACTGCTTCCAATATCTCTTCCTAGTACTTTGTAGTTACTTGGTATTAAGTAAAACCAACCGAATATTGATAAGCACACACATAAAAAAGCGAGAGCAGGAATAATTCTATTCGCACGTGCGACATAAAAGCGCATGATAGAAAAGTTATCTTGCTCAAGTCCTCTAAAAATGATCCCAGTCATTAAAAAACCAGAAATCACAAAAAATACATCAACGCCAGCAAATCCGCCGGGTAACCAATTTGCATTGAAATGAAATAAAACGACGGCTATAACAGCAATTGCTCTTAAACCATTTATATCTTTTCTGAAATTCATATAAATATCATGCTCTTATCTTAAAATTGCCATTATAAAGAATAAATAAAATAAAGGAAATAAAGAAAATAAAGAAAATAAAGAAAATAAAGAAAATAATATAGGAAATAAAGAAAATAATATAGGAAATAGAGGAAATAGAGGAAATAGAGGAAATAGAGGAAATAGAGGAAATAGAGGAAATAGAGGAAATAGAGGAAATAG
>MDTC01047021.1_pt1 | contig 12724 bp, 9 predicted proteins | sample 811181 | NCBI WGS metagenome assembly MDTC01 (sample SAMN05326644, study PRJNA326480) | marine metagenome | isolation source: seawater | place: Pacific Ocean: North | collected 2011 | reverse complement strand
TATTTTTGGATCAGTTCCTTTGGCGGACCGGTTTGCATCTTCATTAGTTCGACCAATGAAAAATCTGTCAGACGCAGCTCATAAGTGGGCTAGCGGTGATCTAGAAGCCCGAGTGTCTCCTTCAGGACCAGCAGAAATAGCAGAATCAGGACATGCATTTAATCTTCTGGCAGAAAGACTCACTGGCTTACTCTCAGCCGAAAGGGAAAGAGTGGCTGATTTGTCTCACCGACTTCGAACACCATTAGCAGCACTGAGGCTACAAGTAGAATCAGTTGATAATGAAAAGCAAAAATCTGCACTCATTTCTGATATTTCAAACCTAGAAGGAGAAGTTACAGCCTTAATTGAAGATGTCAGAAGATCAGATGAAAAACAACCATCTGTCTCAGATCTCGTATCTGTGGTTACTCGTAGAATGGGTTTTTGGCAGGTAGTTGCTGCAGCGCAGGATAGAGAGTTAACAATTGAATCTCCAGAAGGACAAGAAATTTTAGTAGGCGCTTCAGATGCAGAAGTCCTAACTGTTCTAGATAACCTAATTCAGAACGTTCTTACCCACACCCCAACTGGTGTCGGTTTCCATGTAACCGTTTTAGAGGAACCACCTTCTCTCATAGTTACCGATGAAGGAGAAGGGCTTTCTTCGCCAAATGTTTTTGACAGAGGTTCCTCAACTGGTGAATCAAGCGGCTTGGGTCTTGACATAGTGAGACGAATTGCAGAGTCTTCAGGTGGAGATGTGAGGATCGGTCAGGAATCTGGGGCAAGTATCGTCGTCAAATTCGGTAGGGCTGTCTAATTATCGATAACTCCAACTAAATCAGTGGCAATGCCATCCCACTTCTGTTCAGATTGTCGTAAAAAATATTTATCATCAGCTTCCCATGTGTGTTGTCCACTGGTGCGCCTTAACAAATAACCAAAGGGGTGCGTTCGCCACATTTTGCATCCTGCTAATTGGGCATCCTTAATTAAAGCGACATCAACTCCCCGGTTCAATTCCCTCCAACCGTTAACCTCACGCATTAATTCAGATTTAATAAGTAAGGTTCCGCCGGCTAACGTTCCGCTCTCAACCTCGCTATTCCCAAGATCTCTTCGAATGGTCAGATCTTTTTCTTGTAGAAAAACAAACTCTGAACCCTTACCGACTAGATCAGCACTTGAATACTTTGCTGCTAAATGCAGATCTGAAATGTGTTCGATTCCGTACCAATCATCATCGTCCATCTTCGCGATCCATTCTCCACTGGCCGCTGCTGTTGCCTCAGAAAGAACTTTTCCGAAAATTGTTTTCCCTGGAAACTGCAAAACTGTTATTGGCAAATTGTCTGCTTTTGACAGTTCGAAACCTTCTGGAAATGAATCGCCATGCAAGGCAAGGACAAGCTCAAGGTTGAGGTAATCCTGCATTTCGACAATCTCAACTATTCGGTCAACCATCGAAGGGCGTTTCGTCGCAACAACTATTGAAATTGGAGATTTTTCATAAACGGTTAAACCAGCAACTTTCCTTATTTGCAGCAGTCGAGATGATAACGAATGGTTAGATAAAACTGATCTACGCAATTGAACGGAAATTTTTTCCCTTTCTGAAGGGTTCTTAATTTTTTCGACATCTACACGGGCCAAGACTTCAGAAGTTTCTTCTCCTAACCAAGTAGCCATTTGAGACATATCTTTTACAAGCATTGGAATGCCCAATGCAAGATACTGAACAGCAGAAAGAGCCTTTTCCGGAGAGTCAATCTTTTCTATTTCTAAAGCAAGAGCGGAGCTTGCTTTAGAAATCCTTTCATCCGAATTGATTAAAAGTGGAAAGTTTTCTATTGCAGCATCTTTTTTTACCGGCCGGTATCCAGATGGATTGAACAGAATCTCATTGAATGGCGGGGCCAAAGGAATTTCATTTGAGTTACCTAACCTAATTGAAGTTGTGCCTTCTAGTTGCAACTCTTCAATTGCATCGGGAGTAAATACAACAACTTCAACTCCGTCCTCTTTTCCTTGCCATTTTTTTATACTCGGGAAATAAGAAGCATCTCCTACTATTCGCAACCAATCAGATTGACTACTTAAAAAACCTTTTTTACCAATGAGCAACCATGACTTCCTTGAAAATTTTGCTCGTTTAAATACATTAACGAATCCCCTCAACGACCAATACGCAAAATTCCTAAACTCAGCACTACTTCTAATACTTTTAAATTTCTTTAATACCTTTTTAATTAATTGCCAAATGGGAGGATTTGCAGTGGCCACTGATCTTGCGAAATTTTTTTGGTTAACCACATGACCGGCAAAGCTATCCTCAGAAATTGCATTCTCACCGAAATATAATTTTGCAGTTTCCCAAATGTCCAAAGCTCCAAGTTGCTCAGCTCTTCTTAAGGCGCGATTTCTTCCGATACGGATTTTCCCAAATTTTTCAAGAGTAACTTCGCCGACAGCAAACTTTTCAATACTTTTAATCAAAAAGTTGATCGACTCAGAAGTAATACAAACTCTCGGTGGGAGCTCCAAACGGTAAGCAGCGTGTGGAATTTCATTGATTGCATCCTCAGAAATTTCAACTCGCGGATCTAAACCATATTGACGTTCAATATTTACTTTTTCATGGTGAGTAAAAGGAACTTTTAATACAACTTTGAGGTCATGAAAAGTTGATGCAAGTACAGAATTTACCTGTGCAGATACCTCCTCAAATGTTTGACTAGTAGAATCAATTAGAACCGTGAGTATTGGGATTTCAAAACTTCTACCAGGTAAAGACTGCCGAAAAGTTTTTTCTGCTATTAGATGAGACAGTCTATGCCGTTGTTGAACCAGAGAAACTTGTTCATTCTGATCCGGAGAGGCTCCTTCACCCTGATGCCAAGCCAATGCTGAACGCTCAGGAATTAAGATGCCTCCGGAATTAAAAGCTCGAAATCCGAATTCTATATCCTCGCCTCCCCATTGTTTAAAACTCCCATCAAAACCTCCAATATCTTTAAAAAAAGACTTTCTAATACCTAAATTCCCTCCTGTTGCTATACGGAAAAGATCTGAATCATCTGAAGTTAAATTCTTTGTCCTCCGCATGTGAAATTCGATCCACTGCGGACTTGTTACAACCTTTCCTGTAAACAAAGATTCAATTTCTTCAACTCTTAATAAGTCTTCGACTGAGATTTCGGAAAAATCTGCATGATGTCGGAATCCAAGAGTTAAAGAAAATCTATTAACATGATGCCAACGTGCATGAGCTTCAACCAACTGAGGTTCGGGAATCATGTCACAATCTAAAAAAATCAGTATCTCGCCACTGGCTCTTTCAACTCCTAAGTTTCTGGCACGAGCAAGGCCAAACCCATCACGTTCTTGTGAAACAACAGAAGTTTTAAAAGGAAGTTCTGAAGGAAGCTTTATTGAAGGCTCAGAACCATCATCGACAACTATGGCTTCAAGAAGGTCATGCGGATATGTTTGTTTTGAAAGACTTGCAAAAGTTAGTGTCAACTCCTCCTGGCCCATATAGCAAGGCAGAATTACTGTAACTCGATCCTTATAGACACCTTCTCCGATTGAAGCAGGTTTTAAAACTTTCCAATTATTACCTTTAACTACCTCATCATTTTCATTTTGCGAAACCGAAGCAGTGCGCGAATTTTCCCAACTTGAACTATCTTTTATCACTTCTGTGCCCCAATAACATAATTTTTCATAACCGAAGCCTTAACTATTCCGTAATTGCCTTTTTCTCTTTCAAGTGCTGATTCAATTTCACCATCGATCCAATCAGGTAAACGATCAATGCGCAATAAAATAATGTCGCCAGATGGAACGTTACTCAAATCTAATGCATCCGAAAGACTGGAAGTCGTCAAACTCCACTTGTACGAAACCCATGTAGGCCAAGGCACCTGTGGTAGATGCCAAGCGATTCTTTGACTGTCTGGTAGTTCCACTTCTGAAACAAGCCTGCCAGCATCCGATCTTTTAACAAAATAATCTTCATGCAACTGTTTGGGTTGAAGATTCGTCACTAAAGCCAAAACAAGTAACAGAAATACAAACGGCGAAATCAATTTTGTAGTTTTTTGACTAATCAAATGAAACTTCTCTTTTATAAGACCTAGTGCCCATTCACCCATAACTGCAAACCCAGGAAACAAAGCCAAAAGAATAGGAAAATTCCAATAGTTGTGAATCCACGCACCATTGGAAGGAATTATCGCAAATACCAAAACCATCAAAGTTAAAGAAGTGGTCAAATAACGAGTACGTGAGTCAATTATCCCTGACAAGAATGCTGGTACAGCAAGAATCGGATACCAGAATGGCAACAGAACAGTTGCGAAATCCCACTGTCTTTGAACAAACTGACTCCAGGTCCAATCCCTCTCGACTCGCTCACCAAAATGTTCTCCAAATTCGCTAAACCCGCCTCCCTGAGATACCCAGATTAAAATCACTAGACCACCTACCACACCTGCGCCTATGAGTGAAAGTGTTAATCGATCAAATTTTCTCTTAAGCCAAACGTGGAACCATAAAAATGGCATCAAAAAAACTCCATGCCACGAAGCAACCACTGCAAAAAATGTAGCTATAGAAGCTAACACTACTCTTCGTTTTGTAGGGTTTAGCGTTGCTACCCAGATAGTTCCAATCATCAAAATATTTGGCAATAACCCAAGTCCTAAACGCCCGTATATCCACCACCAAGGGGTCGTGAGTAAAACCAGAACCGAAAGTAATACTGCCTTTGCATTGATTCCAAGATTCCTGCCCATCCAATAAAGAGCCGGAACCGTAATAATTCCAGAAATGTAGCTAATTAGTTTTATTTGTCTAAGACCCTCACCCACAAAAGTTGAAACAACAACATGTAAAAATGTGAGAGCAGGAGGGTGATGTGTATAAGGAACATAAGAAAAGGGCTCCCATGAAGCCCCAAAGGAGGAATTCAATACTCCCTTGCTCCAAAAATTTTTCATATGAAGAGCAAACTGACCCAAAACCCGTCCTTCGTGCGAGTCTCCAAGCGGTAATCCAAATGCTGGGTACCAAGAAAATACCAGCAATAAAGCTATTACGGTTATAACTGATCTCGTTATCAATTTTTCATTACTAGTTTCGGTCATCTCAACCATTACATCACGATAGTGTCAAGATGCGTGATCGACCGAGCAGTAATTGGGGCCTGGGTTGGTTCTTCCAACCTCGGCGATGAACTAGTCTTTTCAATACTCCTGCGTCTTTTAGAAGAAAGAGGAGTGAAAACTATTGCCCCTTCCGTAAACCCTGCCAAAACTAAAAATGATTTTGACGTGGATTCTTTCAATCATTTGAATTTTTTTGAGTTAAAGAAACAAATATCTAATAGTGATGCTCTTATTTTTGGTGGTGGAGGTCTTCTCCAAGACGAAACAGGAATGTGGAATCTGCCTTACCACTTAAATCGAATTAATACAGCGAGAAAGCAAAGTGTTCCTTGGGTTGGTGTAGGTTTAGGAGCTTCCGGGCTAACTGGCAAAAGAGCTCTAAAGCAAATTTCTAAAAAATTTAAGGGGTATCTAGGAGTTTCCGTAAGAGATGAAACCTCGGCTCAAATTCTTGAGTCTCTTGATATGCATAATGTTGTTAGAGCCGCTGACCTTGGCTGGCTTTGGAAAGTCGCAGATGAGGACGGCCCAATTTCTTCTTCAGGTTTTCTTGGCGTTTCTTTACGTAATCCTCAAACTAGCCGATTCCTCCCAGCGGCAATCGGCCCAAAAGCTTCTTTAACAGAAAGAGAAATCAGCGATCTAGCTGGAAGCCTAGATGCTGTAGCACTCTCTACCGGTTTAAAAATTAGATTCATTTCACTCAATCAGGATGAAGATTCCCTATTACATGAAAGGGTTGCAGACAAACTAAAAGCAAACAGTGAAATTTTAAACCCGGATTTGAAATCATTTGAACATTGCTTTAATGGTGTCGAGGCTATTGTGACTATGAGGTATCACGCTGGCTTAATGGGAGCTTTAAAAGGTGCTGCTGTCATCTGCCTTCCTTTTTCAAAAAAGCTTGATTCTCTAGTTTCTGATCTAGGAACAGCTGCTTCAACAGGAACAGTAAATGATTTAGTTCCTGTTGTTGAGAAAGTTCTAGCAGGTCGCTCTGAGCTAAACGAACATACAGATGAACTCAAATCCCGTTCGCAAAAAAATGTCAAAATCATTGAACTTTTAGACGGAATAAAATGACTTTTAACAAAAGTTTAGCCACTCGAATTTACATATTTGCCATGATCGGTGTCATCATCTGGCTCCTTGTGGATAGGGGATCAGAAATGTTTGATCTCTTTTCAGAAGCTCGCACTGTTCCACTGATAACAGTTATAGGTTTAGCCTTTTTACCGTTTTTCGCCAATACAGCATTTTGGACTATCGCTTTAAAAGAACTAGGTGAAGAAATTACTTGGAAACAAGTTAATGAAGCTGCCATTAAAACAACACTCACTCGTTATCTGCCAGGTGGAATTTGGCTTTTTGCAAGTAGAAGTCTGGCTCTAAAAAATGAGGGAGTTGCTACGCATTCTTTAATAGCCTTATTCGGACTTGAAAACTTACTTGCTATCCCCATAGCAGTTCTGATCGGCTCATTGTTGCTTGCAACTTCTTATGGAGTTCCAGCTTGGATAGGTTGGGTTTCATTGTCTCTACTAGCCACCATCGCAGTTTCAGCTCGGCCTACATTAGATAGACTTATGACTTGGTGGTCTAAACGTAAGGATCTTGACGCTCCAAAAAAGATTTCAAATAGTGGCATTTTAAGGATGTACTTGTCACTGTTTCTCTATTGGATTGTCTTTGGAACAGTTTTTTACACTTACTTAAGATCAGTAGGACAGTCGGTTGATTGGGCAACGGCCGTTGGGGGTTTCTCTCTTTTTTGGCGTATAAGTCTTTTCGCTCCTTTCGCTCCTCACGGATTAGGCGTTTTCGAGCCTTCATTTATTGCTTTAGCTGATTGGACCTTGAGCGCTCTTTTGATCGTTGGTGCGTTTAGGGTCGTTTTACTTGTGAGAGACCTAATGCTGACTGGTATTGCAGGATTTTTTATAAAAAAATCCTCTCGGTATTAAATCATTTGTTTAATTTCCTCAAGCACATCAACCACATGAAAAGACGGTTTTAAAGATTTTTCTGTATTTTCATTTCGATAACTTTCGAAATTGTTCAAAAAGGTTTCACAAATTTTCTCGTCGTATTCGCTTATAACAACATTTTGATCTAAACCATTTTCGCGTTCTGTTTTTCTACGCCAAAGTAAACAAGGGATTCCCATGTACGCGGTTTCTTCTTGTATCGAACCTCCATCTGTAATCACGTAAGGAGCTGATGCAAGTTTTTTTATGAATTTCTTGTAGTGCATTAAAGGAACCACTTCGATCCCTGCTTCTTCGATTTTTTTTATTAATCCCTTTTTGTCAAGCACTTCTTTAGTCGGCTGATGAACAACAAATAGTACTTTTTGCTCTTTTTGTGAAATTTTTTCTAAAAGTTTCAAGAAACCTTCTAAACGTTTTTTGTTATGTAAATTTTCCACACGATGCAGAGTCGCCACCACTGGCCCAGAAGCACGTTCGACTTCTTGAATATTTTCCTCTAATGATTCGATCCCAGTATTCGTATCTGTTTCTTCTATCCGACCTTTAACTTTCAATGCTTTCAGATTAGAAACTGCTTTCTCGTCTGGAGCAAAAAGAACATCAGAAAGTTTCATTACTACTACTCGAATTATCTCTTCTGGAAAAGGATGAAAGAAACTTTTGGACCTCAGACCAGACTCAAGATGGGCTATCTGAAAACCCGCCCTTTTAGCCAACAAGGCTCCAATAAACGTTGAAGGCGTATCTCCGTGTATTAAACAAACGCCGGTAGAGGCTGAAAAAATTTGCTCTCTAACAGTTTTCCTATTCACGAAAACTCGAATTAACCCACCAAACCATTTAAACGCTTCAAAAAAATTGTCAACATCCTTTTCATTACCTAAGCGGACATCAGGTTCGCGTATTTTGAATTCTTCACGCAATTCATTCAAGTATGCGCCGTGTTGACCGGTTTCTATTAAACGGAAAGGAATGCCGCGCTTTTCAAGCTCCTTTATGACGGGAGCTACTTTAATCATTTCTGCTTTTGTTCCTAGTAAAACATTGATCTTTGGGTTCATAAAATTTTTCAAAAAACTATGTGGTGGCACGTTAGCGTAACTAATAGTTTAAGGCTCTACGATCGTTGAAACTATAGAACCAATTTCACTCCAATAGGATTAGGTGCGAATGGACTTATTAAGAGTTGGGGACTCTATCTCTCTAAGTGAATACCTTAAAAGACTGTGGTCACACCGTCATTTCATGATGCGTGTACCACTTGAAGATCTTCGTGCCCAAAATTCTCATACTTTTCTAGGGAGTATCTGGCTTGTTCTTAACCCGTTGCTTCAGGTAGGAGTTTATTTTCTTGTTTTCGGTTTGATTATGCCTATTGATCGCGGTGTCGATCAGTATCTGGTTTTTCTTACCATCGGTGTTTTTGTTTTCTTCCATTCGCAAAGGGTTATTTCTGAGAGCACTCGATCGCTTGTTATAAATGTTGGACTGATTCGAACTGTTCATTTCCCTAGAGCAGTTTTACCGATGAGTGCAATGGTTGGTCAAGCTTTGGCTTTTATCCCAGTATTTCTTGTCATGACGGTAGTCGTGCTTACTTATGGCAACTGGCCGGATCTCAGGTGGTTGCTCATTCTTCCGGTTTTCATGATTCAAAACGCATTTAGTCTTGGAGTCGGATTAGTTGGAGCTCGTATAAATCATTCGTATAGGGATCTAGAGAATCTTCTACCTTTTGTTTTCCGACTTTTATTTTACATTTCAGGAGTTCTTTATTCTGTCGACAGTGTTGTAGATGATGATTTTTGGCGTGCAGTTTTTCTTCTAAATCCTATGTATTGCCTTGTTTCGCTTTGGCGGTGGGTTTTGGTTGGAACTTCAACAGGAGGAGAAGTGTGGTTAGCTACAGGAATCTGGTCGATTTTGGCCTTAATTGTAGGTCTTTCTGTTTTCCGATCTAAGGAAACTACTTATGGGGGGACCGGATGACTGATTTAGCGATTCGTTGTTCTGAAGCTCATGTGAACTATTTAGTTAGAACTAACCGGCAATTAATCAGATCGGTGATCAGAGGGCAAAAACCAGAGGGTCGAGTGATCGAAGCTGTAAAGGGTGTCACGTTTGATGTAAATGTGGGTGAATCTGTAGGCCTGATCGGCCCTAATGGTTCTGGTAAGACAAGTCTTCTTCAAGCCATGACAGGCCTTCTCCCTCTTAAAAATGGTGAGATTCTTGTTAAGTCTGTCCCTACTTTTCTAGGTGTTCAAGCAGTCCTTCGACCTCAGTTGACAGGCTGGCGTAATATCCAGTTGGGTTTGTTAGCGCAAGGTTTAAACAAGGTAGACGCTGAAAACATGACTGATAGCGTTGCTGATTTCTGTGAGCTTGGTGATTTTTTGGACTTGCCTATGGAAACTTTTTCCTCAGGAATGAAAGCGAGGCTACATTTTGCTGTAGCTACTGCTTTGGCACCTGATATTCTTCTAATTGACGAAGCTCTTGCAGTTGGTGATCGTTCTTTTCAGAAGAAAAGCTCTGAAAGGCTTAAGGAGCATCGTTCAAAAGCGGGAACAATTTTGCTCGTAAGTCACAATTTAGAGGAAGTAAGGCAATCTTGTCAGCGAGTAATATGGCTCGAAGGCGGAGTCGTAATTGCTGATGGTCCTGCAAGTGATGTAATTGAAGCATACGAAGCTTCCTGACTTAATTTTAAATACCCTTTAAGAATCCTGCAGACCAAGAAAAATGTATTGTGGGGAAAATTACTAACAGATAAATGAAGTCCTTAGCTGTTCTTGATTTTACTACGGTTGCGAAAAAAACAGCTATCGCATAACTAAACGGAAAAATAAAGAGTGCTGCCCAAAAAAAACCTAATATTACACCCGCAAAAAATAAAACCGTGTTAAGAGGGGGAATCAATTGACGCCATTTAATCGATCTTGGATGAGCTCTTACAACATGACGCCGCCATTTCCCATAATTAAAATACTGCTCTCTTAACTCATTCAATGTTGATCTTGGTTTATAAATTGCGACAAGTTCAGGTTCAAACCAAATTTTCTCTCCTGACTCCCTAAGTCTCCAATTCAATTCGGCATCCTGATTGCGAATTAAACTTTCATCAAACAGTCCTATACTTTCAATCGAATTTCTATCAAACACCCCGAGATATACGGTGTCTACTTCACCTGACTTCCCACCAACTCGAAATCTTGCATCCCCTGCTCCAAAACGTGAACTAATAGCTATACCCACTGCTGTTTCAAACGGAGTCGCACCAACTGGTTTTTGGATCCCACCTACATTTGCTGCGCCTGTCGCTTTCATAGTTTCTAAAGCTTTAGAAATATAATTTTCCCCAAACAATTCCGCATGTGCGTCTAGCCGGACTATTACTTGACCTTTTGTATTTCGAATTGCCAAATTTAAACCAACAGGAGTTTTACCGGAAGGATTATCAACAATGGTCACATTTCTATTTTCACCAGCTATTCTCTCTGCGATCTGAAGCGTGCGATCTGTAGAAGGAGCAACAGAAATACATATCTCTAACGGCTCATCGATTTTTTGATTCAAAACTGAAGAAATTGCTATTTCAAGTGTTTCCTCTGCATTTTTAGCAGGAACTACAACAGCCACTGATGGTTCAGTCACAATTTTCTCCGGAACATTACAACTACGGTTCTCACAATAATTTGAAAATCAAGAACAAGTGACCATGACATCAAATACTGGAGATCATGTCCAAGTTTGTAAGAAGCGTCCGTGTGGTACCTACCTCTGGTCTGGGCAAGACCGGTAATCCCAGGTGGTATTTCATGTCTTCTCCCATAACCAGGAATAGCTTTTGCAAAATCTGCCACTAACTCAGGCCTTTCAGGGCGTGGCCCAACCAATGACATATCCCCCTTCAAAACATTCCAAAACTGAGGCAACTCATCAAATCTGGTACGCCGTAACCAATGACACCCTTTAATAACTCTCGTGTCATCACTTTCGGCTAACTGGACTCCACCATCTACCTCAGCATCTAGTTTCATTGTTCTAAATTTGAAGAGATTAAACACTTTTTCATCCATACCGACACGTTTTTGAATCAAGATAATATTTGAGCCAGTCACGATTTTTAACCAAAGAGAAACAACTAGAGTCGCAATGAAAATCATGGGGGAAACTGCCAAAACAAAAAAGATTTCAAAGAGGCGTTTTAGTCGCAATTGGTGAGGTCTCAGAGCACGAGCCCTGACCATCACATAAGGGATACCAGAAATTTCTCTTACTTCTCTCAGCCCTATAAGAGCAGTTGAAGCTGTCACTCGTAAGTAAATCCCTATTCCCTTTTTGTCAATAGTTCTAGCGGGTTCTGGAAACAGAGAATCAACAGGGAAATCATCAACAAAAACTAAATCTGTTGCAGAATTTTCAATCACTTCTTCTAAAAGAATCTCTGACAAATTCTGTTTTCTGTCTATGAGACCAACTACCGATGCAGAACTGTCACTTTCACGTAAATGTTTCTCTGCAAGTTTAGTTTGTTCAGGACTTCCAACTAACAAAACTCTCGGAGGTCCAAACCTTTTGGCTCTGAGTCTCTGCGAAAGTTTTCGTGTTCCTGTCGCCGCCAACGCGACAAAGACTCCCACAGCTGGAAGGTTTGCTCTCGGAATTGGATGCCGCCCAGTTGGTAATAAAAGCATAAAACTAATTGCAAGGCCTATAAGAGTTAATCCCGCTATTCTAGAAAACCACATCCTCTGACCTAGTCTGAACTGTTTTTCATACATGCCCCCGAAGTAGTAGACCGTCTGAAAAAGAATCACAGCTACAACAATCCCTACCCATGTATCAGCTTTATCTGGCCAGTCCGTTTTAAAACGGGCAATCATAACAAAGACCAACACCAGAAAGATAGCTAAAGAATCAACTAAGTAAAGCCAGCGAAAACCTGCTTGCCATAAGCGTAAATAAACTTTCTTAAACAAAATACTGGAGCCTTTTTCTTGGGACCCGAAATCTGAAATATTCATATTCTTCTCTTAAAGCCTAGATCCCTTTGAAAGACCTCAGTTAAACGTCCTAACATTAAGACTTAATTTATTTGTGTTTTCAGTCAATTTAATTCCGTGATCATTAATTATTGCTTTCGTTGAAGAGTGTAAGCACTTAGAGTTCATCTAATGAAAGATAAATCCTTTCGCTGGCGAGATGGGTCAGAAGAAAAACTCAAGACTATTTTTCTTGAAACAAAAGATTTCTCATGTGCTTCCGACGAACTAGCCCAAAAGATAACTGACTGGCCAACTCAGTACCATTTTGATCGCCGAAGAACAAACATCTTGAAGCCAATAAATTTCAATTCAAATTGTAGGGTGCTCGATGTAGGTGCCGGGACGGGCGTTATGAGTCGTTATGCGGCAGAGAGAGGAGCGAAAGTTGTTGCTCTTGAAGGCGACATCATACGTGCCGAGTTGGCCTCTTTGCGATGTGAGGGGCTCAACGTTGATGTTCGCTGTGGATCTGTTAATGATTTTGATGACAGTGAAGGTTTCGATTTAATTCTTGTGATTGGTGTTCTGG
>MDTC01226011.1_pt1 | contig 12727 bp, 11 predicted proteins | sample 811181 | NCBI WGS metagenome assembly MDTC01 (sample SAMN05326644, study PRJNA326480) | marine metagenome | isolation source: seawater | place: Pacific Ocean: North | collected 2011 | reverse complement strand
TTTAGTTTCAATTGAAGGCGATGGAAACTTTTGATCGATAGCAACAGTAAACCTTTCTAAGAAAGCTTCATCAATAATTGAAGCTGCTGTGAACCTCCCATCTTCAGATCCTTTACCTTTGGTATTAGCTGTGGCTATAACATTGAAGCCAGGCGCAGGAGATATTGTTTCACCTGTTTTTTTAACCAAAACAGGTTTACCTTCAAGTATACCTTGAAGACACATAATTTTATTTGTAGCACGATCAATTTCGTCGAGCAATAAGATAGCACCGTTTTCCATAGCTTTAAGAACCGGTCCTTTAGAGAAAATAGTTTCTCCATTAATAAGTCTAAATCCACCAAGTAAATCATCCTCGTCTGTTTCTGGGTTAATCTGAACCCTAATAAATTCTCTGTTAAGTTTAGAACAAGCTTGCTCTATCATGAATGTTTTACCGTTACCTGATAATCCAGATACATACACAGGATAAAACATTTCAGACTTAACAATTTTTACAACATCGTTAAAAGCACCCCAAGGTACAAAAGTAGGATCTGCTTTTGCGAAGGTTTTTTCTTCGTTTACAATTGATTGCATTTTTGCAACAGGAGAGATACTAATAACTGAATTATTAGTTTCAACTGGCTGAAGCATTGAGCTGAGATCATAAGTTCCAATTTTAACTCTGTTATCAGGAGTCATAAGATCTTTCCAGTCTTTACCAGTGAAGCCCATAGCTTTACCAGTAGATTCAATTACGTTTTTACGAAACGAGGTTTGATCTGGAAAGTTTTTAGCCAGTTCGTTTAAGATGTTTGTTGTTGAAATTTTCAAGTCTTTCATAATGTAGTTCCTTATCAATTAATATGTATATTATATCACAGTTTACAGAGGATGTAAACAGTTTTTTTCATTTATTTTCATTTATTTTCACTTATGCCACAGCCCTCCCAAACTTAGTCATAAGTACTTTATTTTGCTTTTTACTTTTAGAGTATTTCTTAAATGCGTTAGCCATTTGACCTTTTGTTTGATCAGAAGTTACACCGAATTCATCATTTTGAGTATCAAGGTTTGTACCACCTTTAACTAAATAAAATTCATCGTATCCAATAACATCTTTATAGACTACGCATTTATTTTTTCTATATTCTTTATGAGCTTCTCTATTACCTCTAAAATTAGTTATATGATCTATTTTATCATTAAAATCACGATTACAATCAGCCATAAAGAAGCCAATCGTATTTGTAAAATATCTTTTCCTAATATTATCTAGTAAAGATTTTGTTATATCTCTACTATCTGCAGAAATAACTTTCCCGTCAACTCGAATAGTAAGACCTTTCCATCTAGATGATGTACCCATTTTTTTATCAGATAAACTACTATCTTGATATACATGAATCTGATTAGCTTCTCCATCAGTAAAAGTTACTAAATTCATAACTTCAACTTGGTTTTTAATTTTAAATTCTTTAATTAAATGATGAGCTACAATCAAAGCTTGATTTAAAGGTGTTGAACCAAAATCTTCTGAAGGAGCACAAATATTTCTTGAAGTATAAGAATCAGTCTTAGCTCTAACATATAAAGATTTAATGGCATTTTCAAAATCGCTTTTCTTCAATTTTGAAGATATCAATAGAGGCATAGCTATATTATCTAAATCCATATCACCATCAACTAATTGTCCCGATGCTCGAAGATCAGACCAATCAAGTTGTTGATTAGTTGTAGTAAAAGCATACACATCGAAAGGAATTTGTACTTGCTTACAAAATAATACTAAGTGAATTAATTGCTCTAAAACTTTTGGAAGTGAGTCATACATAGATCCGGAGTAATCTATCAACATAATCATTCCATGACTTTTAGCATCATGAAGTCTTGTTGTTTGCTTAAATATATCTTCATTAGTTTTGTATGAAAATAATTTATTTACATCGATTATGCCAGTTTTTGCTGTAGTTGCTTTAGCCCATTGTGTAGCTGCTTTTTTCATTTCAAATTCTTTTACTGCAATGCCTACACTTCTTTTTACTTCTTTTATATAAGATGGATATTCAATTAATACTTTTTCAACGTCAGCTTTAACGTAATCACCACAAAGTTCTAAGCTTTTTTCTCTTTCTTTTTTAAGTTGATCATAACTAATAATAATTTTCTCTCTTACTAGTTTATTGATATCTTCAAATGCCATTTTTTGTAAGCCTATGTCATCAGTATCAAGTAACGAATCTTCCTTTGCTCTGAAAGCATTGTCAGTAAGAGATTCACAAACACTATCTCCACCTGAAGACTTTGTAGATTGTTCAGATTCTCCAGATTCTTCATTTTCTTTTTCACTAGAAGATTGAGAAGGAGCATTTTCTTCTTCTTCACTTGATTCTTCTAAATCATCGTTTAAGCTAGAACTCTCTCCTTCGTTTTCTTCATTGTCTTGGTGATTATAATTTTCTGGTTCATCTTCTTCTTTTTCGTTAGCTTTATCATATGCTACTACATCTTTTACTAACTCTAAAACTTCTTGAAAATCATTAGTATTCATAGCTCTGTCCATAAATACTTGTTCTTCATCATTAAATTCTACATTTATATAAGCACCAACTTTAGCTTGAAGATTAATTTTATCAATTGCTTTTAAACTATCCATATCAAGAGTATCTGTACCAAAAAAGTTATCATCAAAAAGCTTTGAATATGCTCTAGCAAAAGGACCGACAAGACCGGGATATCTTGATTTTATTTTTCTTTCTATTCTAGCGTCTTCAATAACATTGATATACGATCGTGGACAACCTTGTAATTTTTCTGGGCTATCATGCCAACCTTCATAAGGAGTTTCTAGTGCATGACCAACTTCGTGGCCTACAAAAAGATCATAAATATCTTTACCCATGTCTTTCCACATAGGAAGACCTAAGACTCTGTTTTTAATATCAAACCATGGTGTTGAATAATTACCGTGTCTGATAGAAATATTTTCTTTAGCTAGTAATTTTGGTAAACTTGAATTATGATACATAACAACTCCTTTTCAATATATGTATATTATACCATAGTTTAAGGGCAAAGTAAACCTTTTTATGCATAAAAATGAAAAAAAATGCATATATTTTAGATTATTTTGTTATAAGTATATAACTAAATGTTATAAGAGCTCTCCACAATGCGGACATTTTTGTAATTCATCATCAAATTTTTCTACTATTTTTTTAAGGTTTCGAGTTTCTTCTAATTGTCTTCTAAGCCAATCTTTTCGGCGTTCGCTTGAAGGACGTTGTAATTCTTTTTTAATAACTTCTTTATTTCTTTTGAGTTTTTCAACAAAAATATCTTTAAAACCAACATACATAATATGTACCTCTAAGCTGCTTTAATTTTTGAAAAATTTCTATCCTTTACAAATTCAATTTTAGATCTAAACTTATTTTCAAGTATGTCACCTTTATGAGATATAATAAACACATTAGTTCCATCTTCTAAAGTATTTAATATTTTAGTTAGATTATCTATACCATCATGATCGAGAGAAGAATCAAAAGTTTCATCTAATATTAACAAATTAGTAGCTGCTGAATTTTTCATCTTAGCTATTTGTCTCCAAGTAAACAATAATGATAAGTCAATTCTTTGCTTTTCTCCTTCACTAAAAGATGAATAATTAAATGCGTCACGATGTCGCGATCTAATAGTTTCATTGAAGTTTTCATCTAAATGAAATGCTACAAAGAAATCTAGAACTTGTAAATATTGATTAATAAGTCTATTCATGACTGGTAAGTATTGCTTAATCACTTTCGTCTTAATTCCAGTATCTTTCAGCATTTCTCCAATAACTTCATTGTATGTTCTTTCTTCAACATACTCTAATTTTTTTTCAGTAATACTATCTTTAGAATCTCTTATTGCATTTAATTCTGATTTAGCAGCTTTAATATCACCAGAAGATTGTAATAATGTACTAATTTCTTTTTGTATTTTTTCTATCTCTTTTTGTATAAGACTAATTTTATCATTATTAGAATTAATATGTCTTTGTCGTGCTAAAAGCTCCTTTGTATTATTCTGGCATTCTTCTAATTGAGTAGTACATATATCATTGTCTTCAGATAGTTCTTTCATTCCTCTTTGTATTTTAGCTGCGGTTTCTTTAATATTAGCAAGTTTACTTTCTTTTATAGATATATCAATGTTTTGATCACATGTAGGACATTGCTCGTTTTCTTCAAAAAACTTAGCTTCACTTACAAGATCTTTAATTTTAGATTTATAAACTTTATCTTCTGATTTAATATCAGAAACTTTTTGAGATAATTCTTCGTGTTTTTTACTTTCAATTTCTGTAAGTGCATCCAAATTTTTACCTAAGTCTGCAGATTCATTAACTAATTTCTTGACATCATCTTCGTATGCTTCTACTGAATTTTCTTTAGATGCAATCATATCTTTATTTATAGCTTGCAGATCTTTGATGTATTTTGCTTGTGTATCCATTCTGGTTTTATATAACTCTAGTGAATGGTTGATTTCAGATAACTCTTCTTTTATTTTTGAATTACGTTCTTTCAAAAGAGTATTCATTTTAGAAAAAATATTAATATCCAGTAAGTCTTCAATAACTGCTCTACGAGACCAAGCTGGTAATTGCATAAATGGAATAAACGAACTACTTCCTAATACTACTACTTGATGAAATGACTTGTGATTAAGTTTTAAAATATTTTGTTCTAAAAATTTTTGATAATCTCTTGCATTAGAAGCTTGATTTATCATATTACCATTTTGATATATTTCAAACTTACCTGGTTTTATACCACGAATAATCTTAAATTCAGTATTCCCTACATCAAAATTAACTTCAACTAATGTGCCCTTTTTATTAATACTATTAATTAACTGATCTTTCTTAATATCTCTATGTGATTTACCAAATAGACCAAATGATAAAGCATCTAATAATGTTGATTTTCCAGATCCATTCGATCCAACTATAAGTGTTGATGGTGTTCTATTTAGTTCTACTGTTATTGTATCATTTCCAGTTGAAAGAAAATTCCTCCAACTTACATTTTTAAAATAAATCATACTACCTCGAGGTTTTGTGCTTCAGTATAAAGTTTTCTTAATTCTACTTTTAAGTGATCTTTATCTAGATCTGTTTCAACAGCGTCTACATAAGTATCTAATAATTCAGTTGTATCTTCAAGAGATACTTTATTATCTTCAACACTTTCACCTAAGTATTCTTCAAAGCTTTCTGCGATTTTAAGTTCATACGTTTCAATACTTTGTAATTTATCAACAAATCTATCAAACATATATAAATCGTTTTTACTCAATACTATTAATTTAATAAATTTGTGCTCATATTCAGAAACATCTATTTTATTGTAATCTGTTTTTGTATCGTCATAAATTATTTTTTTGAATATTGTAATTGGATTACGAACTGGAGTAACTTCTCTTGTTTCAGTATCTAATATATGAAAATATTTTGGATCATCTACATCTGACCATGTAAACTCAAATTGAGAACCTAAATAGTTGACATTGCCTTGACATGACTTAGTATGGAAATGACCAGTCAAAACATTTTCAAATCTAGAAAATATATCTGCATTCATACCGTGAGGATTTGTTACTCCAGCCATTAGCTCAAATCCTTTTAATTCCAAATGTGCACCAAGAATTGAAGCTTTGCAATTCATAGCCCATTTAGTGTATTCTTCGTAGTTTGAATTATTGATCCACGGTATAACACCAACTTTGCACCCATCATAATCGAGTACAGTTGGCTTCATTATTATATTAACATTAGAGGTGAAGTAACCGAGTAGTTCCTTAAGTGAACAGAGTTCATTCGTATTCTTGAAATATACGTCGTGGTTCCCTGGTATAATGTCCATTGTGATCCCCAGATCACGCATAGGCTCAAGAAAATGCTTACGGTTCGTGTTGAGGGCCTTGAAGTTGACAAACTTCCGGTGCTCATAGTAATCTCCTAAATGTAATATATTATTTATATTATTTTCTTTGAGATATGGGAAAAATATTTCTTTATAAAATCTTTCTTGATAATTTAAAAATATATCAGAAGAGTTTCTGACACCACAATGAGTGTCATTTAAAATAGCAACTTTCATAAATTATACCATAAACAATTCTAATTTTTCTTTTTCTTTTTCGATCTTTGCAAACTCTTTTATTTTTTCGTCTTTGGTTCTAATCTGATCTATTCTACTTCTTAAAGTATCTACATATGCCATTGTTTGTTGTGCACCAGCGTCATCCATACCCATAGCAGCAAAATCTTCAATACCCATTTTTTCAATGAATTTAAACTTAATATCTTGTTGTTTTTTCTCTTTTGTTATTCTGCGAATAAAAGCAAAGTAACAAATTTGAGTAAAATATGAGAATGCATTTGGATTACCAGTACGAGTTGCTGTTTCTATCTTATAATTATTAATAGCTCTTAAACAGTTTTCAACACCATCCATAACCATTTCTTCTCTATAAGTATACCGAACAAAGTTCGGTCTGCGAGACAGGCCTTCAGATATTTTCATGAAACAAGTTGCAATGTAATTTGTTACTTTAGGTACTTGAGTATCGCTACTTTTAGCTAAATTAGCTTCTTTAACATAATCAACAACAGCAAGAGAAAACTCTTTGTTGTTTACGTAGTGTGGTTTTGTTTTTGGTTTAATTTTTTCAATCATCTATTTCTCCTAGAATAATATATCTATTATATCACAGTTTACTGTAAAAGTAAACATTTATTTATTTTTATTTTTTTGCATTTAACTGTGTACATTTGTTCAAAAGTATGGTATAATATAGATACTACCGGGGAGGTTAGGGGTATACTAATGTATCGTCTTAGGCTTAATATCACTTTCTAAGTCAGCATCAAATAAACTATACGGGTCTTCTATAAAAGTGGGATCTTCCTCTTCGTTATTAAACATACTATGCTTTTTATCACCTTGAAGGGAATATTTAATATAAGATTCTTTGGTTTCTGATACTACTGGAACATGATTTATAACGAATCTTTTCATAATTTTAAAAACTTTACTATCAGAAAATGGAAACCAATCTCCGTAAGACCATACACCCGTCGGTGATAATATTACGACCGCAGGTCGTTCAACAATATAAAAATGTTCACTCGAACTTTGAACATAACATATAATATCTTCGCCGCTAGTAAGCTTAAAATGTCTAATGTCTACTTCTTTTATAGATTCCATTTATATATTTATATCCTTATATCATGTACTTTATAGTCGAATTTTTCTTTACTGTATATACGTATTCTTTCAGCGGCATGCATTAAAGTGTAATTTTTCTTACTCTTCCAATGTAAATCATCAGCAATATCATACACTTTAGTATTTATACCATCTTCAGATTTTCTTAATCCTCTACCGATGCTTTGCAAAACCCTAATTTGAGACTTACTTGGTGAAGCAAAGATGATATTATGTAAACGCTTAATATTAATCCCTGTAGAAAAAGTGCCCATACTTGCGACAATAATCGCATCATTTTCTTTTTCTGTAATTGCTCGTATTTCCTCCCTCGTATCCACATCGGTTTCTCCTGATACATAAAATAATCTCCTTGTATTTCTCGGTAATTCATCAAATTTTTTCTGTAGCATATCGTGCAATGGTTTACCATGTTTTTCTACAAATTGAAATAGTATAAGTGTATTACCTTCTTGATCCATTGCCAAATTTGATATAAAATTATTTCTAGAGTCGTACTTAACTATAAAATCTATTTCTTCTTGGTATTTCATTTTAGATACTAGTCTACAATATTCGTCATCGTATTTTAATAATAAAACAAAAATATCTAATTGAGATAAAGAATTTTCTTGTATTAATTTTTTAGTAGTCGTTACTTTAAATACTGGACCAAATAATCCTTCTAATACTAATTGATGAGTTTGTGTTCCATCTAAAGTTCCAGTCGTTCCAATTCTATATTCAGCATTAATACATTTTTCTAATATGGATGTAAGAGACTTAGCTTTAAAATTATGTGCTTCATCGCCAATCACCATACCAAAATTTTTGAACCATTGCGTCTGCAATTTATAAATAGATTGCCATGTAGTTATAATTACTCTTTCCTTTATATTATATTTTTCTCTACCAGAATAAATCCTGTGGCAATTTTTTTCGCTACTCCATTTATCTTTTTTAGAATAATCAGCAAAATCAGAATACATTTGTTCTACTAACGATGTTGTTGGTACTATTATTAAAACATTTTTATCATACATATCTAAGTAATATCTAATAGCCATATATATGATTAAACTCTTTCCCGATGCTGTAGGACTTAATAATAAAGTTTTTTTATTCGATAGCGTGCACGAGAGTGCATCAAGTTGGTATGACCTAGGGGATATATCATCCCCATTCACGCTCAGCACAAGAGTCTTAATAAAGCTATCAATGTCATGTAATTCTTCAGTATCAGGCCTTCCAAAGGCAGAATTATCTTCAATCACTAGCTCATAACCTCTAGCATCAGCAAATTCTTTCAAATATTTAAATAAACCACCATATATTACCTTTTTTCTGAGGTCAAACAGGCGTATTTTACCATCCCACATCCTATTTTTATAAGCTGGCATGAATTTATATCCCGGAACATAGAAACAAAAGTGCTCTGTCAATTCCATCTCTATGCTCGGTTCTGTGGCTAATCCTAGAAAAACTTCGTTCTTCTTTTTAACAACAATTTTTTCCATTACATCCCACTAGTAAATTTATTCCATTCAATAATATTTTTTATGTTTTGATGTCGCCATTTTATGTTTTCAAGAATTTCTTTTAATGTATCAATAAGCTCTTGAGTATAATGCATTTTAGCTTGATGCTCCTGAATTAAAGGATCTGAATCATACCATTTATCCATATCTCCCTTCAATACAGTAAGGCCATTCAATGGATCATAATCCCAGCCTTTAGAGTCCATTTCAGCTTGAGTAAGCTTTCCATTGTAATGCATAAATTTATCTCTAAGCAATACTTTAAACTCAAGATCTAATTTTTTAAGTCTTAGTTTATTTACAGAGTATAGTTCTAAGTATTTAGAATGTAATTTAGCAGAATCTCTGGCTGATTGATCTAATTGAAGTTCGTCAATGACAGAATCTTTCTTCCACATTGAAAGTATCGTTTCTAAGTTGTTCATAATATTTCCATTTTGCACATATTACAATATGCATTATAATATTTATTTTATATCAAAGTATGTATATTTCAGTGTCACGTCTGCTTGTAGGTACTCAACTTCGGTTTGCTGAGTAGAAAACTCTACAGCTGATAAGTTTGTTGGAAAACAATCTCTAAAAGTAATTTCTTTTGTAACGTTGTTATGACTACTGAGTATTGCTAGTGTAGCATCTGATTTAAAAGATTCTCCTTGCTCAATAATATTGTGCATCCAATTAAACATCTCAACATAATTTTCCATATTTTCTGTTACATTAAATCTTATTGATAAATCACCAAAAGCAATTCTGTCACCAGTAAAAGCTAGGTTTGATCCCTTATATGGTGAAGTTGATTCTCCTAAAGATAAATCTGGAAGAGTTACTGAAGTGCAAAAATATTCAACATTAGAATATTGTGTTGAATCGATTTTAAATTGAAACCCAGTGGGACTTAAAAAGTTTTTATTTGTTGTAGTCATATATCTATTTATACCTATAGTAAAGCTAAGATGTAAGCATCAATATTATTTATACAATAAAAAAAGGGACCCCGAAGGATCCCTTTAATAAAGTTATAATTTTATAACTTATACCATAATACCATCTACTCTAAAGATTCTAAAGTAAGGGTTGGCTCGATCAGTACCAGTAGTACCGTCTGTAGCTACGAATGGGTTAGCAACCATACCATATCTAGTTTTGAAACCGATTCTTGGCTGGAAGTCATTCTCACCAATTGCTTTAACCATAGTTAAAGGAACATATGGGCAATAGAAAAGACCTGCATCGTATGGAGTGCTACCTCTGTATCCTACAGTTACGTAGTCAGGGTTAGTTCCAGCTGCATATGGATCTACATACACTTTGAACTTACCATTAAGAACACCAGCAAAAGTATTACCAGTATCATCAACGTTAAGAGCAGTGCTCATAGCGGGGCTGTAATCAAGCATTCCAGAAGCAGCAAGTACAGAAGCAACATCAGAAGAACAGATAATATAGTTACCCTTTCCTCTTCGTGTAGCTTTAGCAATTACGTTAGCTTCTCTTTCGATCTGCATGATAAGACCTTTAGCTCTTTCTGCTAGCCATCTTCCATCTGAATCAGTGTTCATATTGAAGATACCTTTAGTTGCAACAGATGCTTGACCAGCACCTAAAGTAGCTTTTCGGTTTACAGTTCTAACAACTTCCCTGTTGATTTCCGCAAGGATTTCAGAAGAAAGAATATTAGCAAGCTCGCCTTCAGCATCTAGACCGTGGACTGCTTTAAGATCTTGAGCAAGTTCCATAGTGTATTCAGCTTTAAGAGCCCTTGACTTAGCTGTAACAGTTGACTTATCGATTGAGAATGCCATCTCACCGAATGAACCGTCACCAGACTCTCCAACACCTAACCTTTCAGCAGCTGCTGTAGAAAGACCGCCAGCTACGTCAGATACGATTTCGCCTGAAGTTTCGCCAGTTCCTAAGTTATTATCACCGTCATCAACAGCGGCTTCCAAACCAGAAGGTCCAGCTTCTTGAGTAACTGAAGAGTCACCTGAGAAAGCAGTATCAGCTTCGTTAAATAGTGCTTCAGTACCGTCTTGAGTGGTGTACTTAGACTTCATTGCGAAGATTAGACCAGTAGGTCCAGTCATTGGTTGAACACCAGCGATATCGTAAGCAATAAGATTAGGCATTGCTCTTCGTACTAAAGAGATCAATACTGGATCAAATCCTTTTACGTCATCCCCACCAGTACCGATATGGTTGGCAGCAGCTGCTTCTCCAAGGAAGTTTCCTTGAACAGCTTGCCTTTCTTCTCTGGCACTAATTTCCTGATTCTCTAAAAGACGTGCTGTAACAGCTGCCTTGTGGCCGTCTCCGATTGATGGAACGTCTGCGTGCTCGAGAACCGGAGCCCACTTTTCCATTAAGTTTTTGTCTGCGTTAAACATTTTTAGTTTCCCCTATTAGACTATTTGTTAAATTTTGAAATAGCTGAAGTGTATCTAGCCATAACATCACTGATATCAGCCGGAGCTTCGTCAGTACCAACTAAGTTTTGAGCTTCATCTACTGTTTCTTGAGCTTCAGATTTGAAGTATGACTCTTTAACAACGTTAACTTTCATTTTGAAAGTTTCTGCTGTATCAAAATCAATATCTTCTACCAAAGATGCAAGCTTTTCAGCTTCAGTTAATGCTAGCCCAGAAGATGCCTTTCTTACTATCTCAGCTCTTTCCAATCCGGAAACAGACTCAGTTAGTGCGATATTCTCTTCTGTTGATTTATTTAAAGATTCTTCTAGTTCAGCAACCTGCTCGCTTAATTCATCGATCAGATTAACTTTACCTTCTGGTATCTCAATATAATGCTCTTTGAACACTGATTGTAAAGAAGTCATAAAGTCTTCAGCAATTTCAGTCCTAAGACCAGTAGTTACTGCAACTTCATTTTCTGACATCCAGTTACCAACCACATAGTTAAGGTATGAATCTACCTTTTCTACGAGCTCAGACTTGATTTCAGTTACTTCTTCTTCAAGGTTTTGAACGTACTCAGATTCTAGTCTTTCGATTTCTGCACCCACTTTAGACTTTAAAGCAGCTTCAAAAATAATTCCAGCTTTTGCTTGGAATCCGTCAGACAGAGTAGCTTCTTCAGCTACCAATGTTTCCAAATCTTCAGAATAGTCAATATGAGCTACGTCAACATCAACGTCCTCTTTAGCAACTTTCTTAGTTTCTTCAACATCATCTCCACCTTTCATTGCGTTCATAACGCTAGCGTAGATTTTCTGTGCACCTTCTTTTTTAGACTTTTTCAACATATCATGAACCGAAGCCATAATTGCAGCTTTAGTTTTTGGCATTTCAACTACAGGCTCTTCATCTTCATCATCCTCATCGGAATCTTCGGATACTTCCTCTTCGTCTTCATCCTCGTCTTTAGCTTCTACGATTTCTTCGTCTTGAACTTGTTCGTCTTCAACGAGCTCCTCGTTATCAAGCTCTTCAGTTTCTGATACGTCTTCGACTAATTCGTTTTCGATTTTGTCATTAGACATAATTTATTCTCCTATTAAGAATTTACAAGTTTAGAGAGGAAATTTTTAAAAGCTTTAATCTCAACATCAGATGATCTAACGCCTCGAGCTCCCTTGATTTCAGTCTCAATTTTCTCAATTTCTTGTGGACAAAGAACGCCATTTTCCCATATCCATTCAACACCTTCCATAACACCATTGACAAACGCCTCTGGAGCAGAAGGGTCTTGAACGATATCTACTGTAGACAACATAAAGTCATCTTTCACATACATAGCGCCATTCTTTTGCACAAGACTACCCATACCACGACTTGATACACCAAGCTTAACACCGCCTTCAAGCAAACCTTTTACAATTTGACCCATAGGAGTTTCTAAGATTGATGCTTTTCCTACAACATTACTTCCATCAAATTTGAGTTCAGTAATTTTGTGTGAAACTTTATCTAAGTTAATGGTAGG
>MDTC01067101.1_pt1 | contig 12727 bp, 7 predicted proteins | sample 811181 | NCBI WGS metagenome assembly MDTC01 (sample SAMN05326644, study PRJNA326480) | marine metagenome | isolation source: seawater | place: Pacific Ocean: North | collected 2011 | reverse complement strand
TCTTATTAAATGCATTTGTTTCGCCTGCGCTTACACGGTTCTGTAAATAGTCACTCTGGGCACCGAGACCGTAGTTAGCCATCAGAACACCATCACCGTCAGTAGTAGCGGATTCTAGGAGGTCGAATGAGAAAGTTCCAGAGGCTGTTCCATCAGCAAATGTACCGTCGTTACTTACAACAGTACCTAATGCTGCGACTACCACATTCGTTCCATCGTCATCCAGATCAGCTGTGTTCTGCTTGACGTTGAATCCACTTGTTCCTAGCTTCGCGTACTTCTCTCCCAAGCTGTCTGCTAACAATCTTGCAACAAACGGCGCACCAGCTGAAGATGTTCCTGTTATGACACTGATACCATCAATGTGGTGACCCATTTTCCCATTTGCTGCATCAGCACCGGTCTCGCTGGCTAAACCAACAATCCCGACAGCTGAAGACGTAGAACTGTCAAGACCATGGAAACCCGCACTCATTCTACGGTCTTTGAGCGCACTTAGTGAAGTAGTTTGAGTGCCAACCATTTCCCTGATGTCGAGCGTATTCCCACTGAGGAACGTGGCCGCACCAGCGTTATCTACTCCAGCGATGTCTCTTAAATCAAGGAAGTTACCACCGAATCTGTTACCTTTGAAAATCGAACTTGTCATACCAATACCACGTGCTGATAATATGTTAGCAGCATTCGCACTTCCTGGTACAGCAGCTCTTGTGTTACTGTTTTTACCAATTACTCTAACTACGGATGCTCTCGGGTGAAAAGAATCTTGTGCGTCAAAGATCGATCCATGAATCTGGAGGTTACCACCTAGTCGATTCTGAGCAAAACCTTGAGAACTTGGACCAAATTTAGATCTTACGCCATTCATCTCAGTAGCACCACCGACCTGCTCAAATGCAAAACCACGATCATGGTGGAATGTAACGTTATCGTAGGTTGAATTTACCCCAAACTCAGCTACTTTAACATCAGCGAAAATCGTCTTTTTAACTGTGTGTCCGACAGAAGAACCAGCAGTTCCTCCCCCGAAAGTACTAAGCCCATTAATACCAGTGATAGTCAATACAGAATCACCAGCTGTGTCATTAGTGGTAGCAGTTGCTGCTGATAGAGATAGATTTCCATTTTCGGAAAGCATGTCTGCAACGCTCACATTCGCGCCATCAAACGCTCGTGCAGGACCGAACAGTCTCTCTTTTACCTTAACTTTGGTGTCATTTTGCAATACATCTGCATCTCGCGCCTCTGGTGAGAATATTTTTCCTTTTCCGTAGAATGCAACTACACCAGCTCTATTTTCTTCATCAGAATGTTTGACAACTGTATCTGCTATACCAGCAACATCGACTGATCTTTTGTCGTTACCGTGAATCCGCCGTGCCATTCTCATAATTCCACTGTTGCCATTTTTTGCCAGCATACGTAAGCTACCAATGATTACGTGCTTATCAGAACTAGCGCCAGCACCAATTGATGTATTTGATCCACTGTCGTCTACCTGGTTAATCCACATAGAAGCATCATCAGCCAGGAATACGTTTGTGTTCGGTTCAATGTTCAAACCGCCATCGAAAACGTGCATGTGTTTGACCAAATAAGTCTTACCCGACTTAAGCGTCTGTAGTTTCGTTTGGACATTCGGGCTTGCAACCGCTGATGCGATACCTTTTTTCATACCAAAAGCTTTCTTGATTAATGCTGCAGCAGGGAACCCAGCGCCATCATTGGTAAATGGATTTACTGTCGCACATGCTGTTACGCCACCAAATGAATAACTCTCAAATCCGCCGGTACAGCTTGTGTCTTCCTTAGCCTGAATGAGACTTCCTAACATACGTTTGATAGGCTTGTGCATGCTAGCGCCACCACTGCCTGTTGTCACCTTAAGGGCTGTATGTAGAGGCATTTTTGCATAAACTTTGTAACCGTAATCATTGCTATCGAGACCATCTCTATATTGATATGCTAGGCCAGTTGTTAGCAGGTTTTGCGAGAATGTGTACTCACCGCCTAGTGAGAACGCAGTAATGTTATTTTTGATATCATCGTGCCAGTGATAACCTATGCTAGCACCAAGATCTACGCTGGCGATCTGCTTGGAAAGTGTCCAGTCAACCCCATATGTGCCAACAAGTGTAGAACCGTTTGGTGTGTTGTAAGTTTCTGTACTGCTGAATGGAATGTAGAAGTTAAGATTTGACTGATAACCTCCGAGGTTTGTTTCGTGACCAAGCGCAGCTTGATAGAAATCCATGTCATCATACTTTGTGTAGTCAAGCGCTGCATAGAATCCGTTTTCTGCAGATGCACCCTTCATTTTATAGTTGAAGCCTACACCAAATGTGTTGGTTTTAGCCTGATTGTAGTATACATTTCTGATATCAAGAATCGATGATGATGTGCCGCTGTTCGACAACACAATGTTCGTTCCTAATCCAATACCTGGCAATGGCCCGTTTCCAAGGTCAGCTGCTGCGTAGTTGTCCATCCATGTTTGCTCTTGGATAGTGTTACCGAGCGTTACGCCAATCCCTGCAGTCATGTTCTCGCCAACCGCAGCCATGATGCTGGATGTGCACAGTAACGTAAATGCAGATAATCTCAAAATTTTCTCTAGTTTCATCTTCACAATAATTTCCTCTGGTTAGTGTGATTAAGTAAATCTTAAAACGAAATACCAGTGAGGTCAAGCGCTAATATCACATTTTTTTAAGTTTTATTTTTTATGCATGCCAGTGGATAATTTACCTCCATTCTCGTTAGGTAGAAATAGCTCATCATGCTCGCCTTCTTTGCCTACTTTCCAAATGCTAACCATCAATTACCACTCTACAGCAGTGAGCATTCTCATCTACAACACCCACAACACCAATGTTTTATAGTAATGTGAATCATTATGTTACCAACATTTAGGATCTGTTTTACATCAAAATCATCGTCACATGCATACCACATGGTTTTGTTTTCACTGGGCGGGCACGCCCTATCATGGCCTTAGGGATATTTGCACTGTGTCTGGTGTGAGAATTAATCATACTTACCAGATACACTATAATTAACGTATTTCACACTATACTCTCAATCTGATCGATGTTCACCATAAACTCCGTGGGCATCAGCACTTCAAACTGTTGTCTTTCCATCGTCCCTCTTAAAATAGTGTGGCGATCCCACCATGGCTATCATTCGCACAATTTTCGCTATTGTAAATTTTTATCATCATTAAACCATTCCCTGCATCAATATTAACGTCAATTGTTAATCAATGATAAATACCAATGCTTAAATTTCTCATTGACCACAGCATTCAAACAGCCTAAACTGTTAATAATCATTTCAGGATTTCATACTGTGAATAACAAAACTGCTAATTTGTTTGCCCTATCTATTTATACGCTTGTCTGCACCTGTTCGATTAAAGGTGCCGTGTATAACTCGATCGCTGATCGCACCTCCACGCAACTTGGTGCCAGTACAGGCAACCTGATTACCGAACAAACTTACCTCGATCACTATCCTGTTGATAAGGGTAACGGACCATTAGCGAATGTTCGGTTGATGAACACCGTCATGCTCTCTGATCTTAAACAATCACTCACACAGTTGGAACTGTTTCAACTTTATTATCCTGACATTAACACCTACACGCTTGGCGGTAACTATGTATACCGGATGAATCCTGTTGATGGTTATCGTCACGGTTATTATGCCGGCTTTGATTACACGCATTATGATCAATTTGAATTTACTCAAGCCATCATGGGTTATGAAGTACATATTTATGATCTAGATGCCAACATGTCGCTTACCGTGCCATTCGGCAAATCCCAGAACTACAGTGGCGCTGCGGAAACTGAAAACTCAATTAACTCCCAGCTGGTCGCCATGAATAGCTTTGTGATCAATGCCACCAAGAAACTCTATGATTTTGACTTTCTCTTTCAAGGCTCCCGTTACTGGCACCATGATACCAAAAATCCTTACACAGGTGCGTCAGTTGGTGTTGACTACGATTCGGGTTATGCTAAATTCGGCATTTTACAGCAATACCGTAATGGATTAGATACTGAGCAATGGGGCACCAGGGTCTTTATTAACATACCATTGCATAAAGGTAATTCACATAATCATCACCTTGCGCAAATGACCAAACCTGTTAATCGCTATCCTGGCGCCACAATCTCTGCCAAAGAAATTTCTTGCGGTGCTGGTTTTACGTCCTATAGTGCTAATGGTGTGACAACCTGTGCCACTGAAAATCCAAACAACGGCGCGCTGCTACAATCAGGTGCCTTGAAACAAGGCAACCTGACAGACATAGAAAAACTGATGGGAAAAGTCACGTTTGTCAAAGGGGATAAAGTTGTTGTGAAATCAGGTATTCACGTGGTGCGATCAGCGATGTTCTATGATGTCAGCGAGCTAACTATCGATCCTGGCGCAATGCTATTCTTTACCAAAGATGGCGCCATGATTACTGGCCCCAAGACCAAGGTGAAAGTGGGTAGTGCTGTGACAGGGACGTTACCTAGCGTATTTCGTAGCGCACCGAGAGCTAAGTGGGAGATCGAACAATTACCTAGCGGCCGAGCTCGAACCGGTTTGCTAAAAGCACTCGGTGATGTTACTAGCTCTCCAGCGATCACAGCCGCAGTAGGTGACAATCGATTCCCTTCTATTGGCTTGGTTGTTCTCGGACAATCTAATCTTGACCTGCGTAATCAGTCTTTCAATTCACCAGGTAGGTTGAATCAGATTCTTTCGGTACACGCGAGCAGTGAGAATTTAACCTCCGCCGATGCTATGCTGGAGATCACTGATCCAGACTCGGATGATGGAAAAGAAACAGTGCATGAAATTGGAGGCAACAAGTCCACCGCGAAGGTCAATGAGTTTGACAATTCAATATTCCAAGGCGTTTCACTTCGGTTTGTTGCAGCAAATGCGGTTACCGATAAGCTGCAATTCTTGCCCGCTAATGGCAGTGCGTTTTCCGTTTCAGGCGGTAAGCATTATTCACGTAACATGATTTGCCAAGCTACGGAAAATAGCGATGCCTGTGTCAAAGGTATATTTGGTGCGCAAATCTACATGCGTGACGCTGTCCTTGATTTATCCCTTGCTTCATCCGCTACATCCGCTCTTTCGTTGAGGGGTTTTGGTAAAGCAACTGATTTGCCTACAATGACTTCACTGATTGTTGAAGACAGTTTACTGAAGGGCAAGAAAGGAACGGATGGTGCTGCAACGAGACATTTTTTAGACGTTCCGAGTCGTTCTGACTCCAATTCATCCGATGGTAATGGTTATGCTGTTGCGTTTCTGAACAATACATTCATGAGTCGTGGCACACCATCCACGGTAAGCGACCCGACTAACGCGAGTAGTTCTATCACCAGTATTGGACCAATCAAGACTGCCCAAACATTTGTTAGTTCTAACACTGACTTAGCTGCTGCCAAGCTGGGTTTCCTTGGCTTCTATGGCAATACCTCGATTATTGAAACATCGTCTTTTGATCTTGAAAGCAATGCTAAAAAAGACGCATTAACGGCTGAGATTGCAGGTTTTGGTAATATATTCAGAAGCGCTGGCAACGGCAGTACTGCACCTTTTTCACAGGCTACAGCTGATGCACCATTTACCCAACTGGTCAGTCGAATATCCCATCAATCATTCTCTAATAGTCAGCCATGGCAGAATGCTATCGCGGCAGGTACTTGGAATGGGGATCAAAATACTGATAATGATAGAAATGATACTGTGAAACTTCATCGCTATCTTTCCGCAGCGACGACATCCAATACCAATAATGGGACACAAAAAAATGATCCCGTAACGCTCCCAGCTAATGATGGCAGCGCGACCAATAGTGTTCGCGCGACTCTCGTAGCAACCAAAGCACTTACAACTGGTGGCACTGGCTGGCAGAGTAGAACTCGTGCAACCTCTGATACTGATGTTTTCTTTAACGGTTCTTCGTCTACGATCTATCAAATGCGGGCATCTCAATTGGCGCAGGACCGCGTGCTGCAAAGCTACATGACAGACTTCATAACAGGTAAGGATCTTACCTCGTACGCGTCATACACCAATACAGTAGATACCTCACTGCCCACACAAATGGATGGAAATGCTTACTAACGTGATGTTATGATTAAGCCCCATGTAGCCCAAAGTCTCATAATTTAGTATGAGGATGGACCAGTCACACCATGCCGCCTATCCTCAGTTTGGCTGTGATACTGCGCCAACAAGCAATCTTATCTAGTGGCTCTTAGCCTCCTGCATTGGACAGATGAAGACATTATGCCGTCTGATCCTACTTGCCGCTTGTTACTGAATGCTAGATCACTCAATTTGCTGCTCCTGTGTGGCTGTGTTTGCAACGCCCTTTCAATTTCACCCGCTGCATTGATGGCTCTGGTTAGATGTTAGCGACGTACTACAGTGATGACGCTTATCTTAAAAACCGTACCAGAAAATCTTGAATATGATTATTTCAATATCGGTTTCAGTATTTTTTAAATACTATCAACCAAGCGCTCTGTACGATTGTTTGAGCTTATGTGTGGTATTGAAAACATCAGTGTCTGATTGATAATTTTCTCTCAAGCACCCTTGAGCATTGAGAGAAAATCGAGACAAATGCCGTTAGCTTGCGCTGTCATCAGCACCGTTGATAAAGCGATTGAATAACTTGAATGACTTCAAATCTGTGAGTAGGGTCTCATCATTACCAACTGACTTATCGTAAAGCTCCATGCCTCTGAGAAATTCAAAAAACTGTGTATTTTTACCATATGCTTGGTTGTATACTTCAGCAGCCTGTTGATCACCGCGTGCGCGTATGTCTGCGGCCTCTTGCTTTGACTTTGCCAATATTCTGACTACGTCTGCATCCCCTTTGGCTCGAATGATTTCGCTTTCTGAATCCCCTTCTGATCGATACATGGTCGCCATACGTTCTCTGGCCTCACGCATGCGCGTGTAAACGCTTTGCGAGACTTCCTGTGGGTAATCTAATTTTACGATACGAACATCGATTACTTTAATGCCTATATTTTGGGCGCTCTGATGCGATTTGGTACGCAATGTCGTCATAATGTCACCACGCTGCCCAGTGATGACTTCATTGAGCTCTCTTTTGCCGATTTCCTCTCGTAGCGTATCGTTGATTTTTCCACGCAAAATGTTGTTTGCCTTGAAAAAACTCCCACCTGTACTTAGATAAAATCGTTCAACATTGCTCACGACATAGCGCACGTAGTAGTCAACTCGTACGTTTTTTTGTTCTTGGGTGTAGATCCGCTCAGATGGGACTAAAAACCCCTGTAATCGCATGTCAATATTTTTGACAGCATCCATCACCGGCACACGAAAGTGTAGACCAGGTTGATAGACAATGATATTACCCTTGGCGTTGGTCTTGAGACGACCAAATCGACTGACCAGAGCTACTCGACCTTCGTAGACTAGAAATAGTGACATCAGCACGATGATCACGACAGCTAATAACGCGATAATCACGCTATTGGTCATTAACTCTTGACGCTGTGATTGTAATTTGCTCATGGTGACTCCTTAAGGCTATCCGTTTTGCTTGTAAATTGAAACTTGCTTCATGGCATCTTGTTGTGCTTGGCTGGGCCCACTAGCACCCGGCTGGACGAACATGACTGATTTGGTATCATTGGTGTAAACTTTTTTCATGCGGCTCAAGACAGATTGCATGGTTTCGAAATAAATTCGGTCGGTTAATAGCTTGGGATTATCATTATAAACAGGCAATAATGCAAGAAACTGAGCAACATCACCTTTAGCACCGAAAATCACTTGTTCTTGATACGCCTTAGCTTCTTCGACTGCTCGCGTTGCTTTACCAACGGCTTTAGGAATGATATCTTTGACGTATCGCTCCCCCTGACTGATTTTTGCAGCTTTTTCCTCCCGAGCGGTGATCACGTTATCAAACGCTTTAATCACAGCAGATGGCACTGTTGCCTCTTGCATTTTAACGTCAGTGACGATGATACCGGTTTGATAGTCATTGAGAATTTCGTTGACCAGCGCTTCAACATTCGCCCGAGCCTCTTCTTTGCCAACGGTTAGGATCGCCTCTAAATCGGTATGGCCGATCACTTGTCTAAGTGCGCTGGCAACCGCGTTTTCAAGACTGGTAACTGGATCGGATACCTTGAATAGATAATCTTCAGGATTCCCAATCCTGTAGAACACGCTGAGCGCTACTTTAGCGTAGTTCTCATCTTTGGTCAGCATTTCGGCAGAGTAATTCCACGTTTCAATACGGTTGGTGTTGAGAATGGATACACGGTCGATGCCGCGCGCCATCCAGTGTAAACCGGGATCGACGCGGCCAACATAGCGTCCAAATCGAAGCATCACGCCTTCTTCAGCAGGTTTAACAGTGTAAAATCCGGAGATAAACCAGAATAATAGCAGCACTCCAAGTAGCATGCTAAATAGCGTGAGGTTCCCTCTTGAGCTAGAGCCGTCATTACCGTTAAAGTACTGCTTACTATACTTTAGGAGTAATTCGTCAATATTGGGTGGCTGCTTTGGCCGCTTTCTTTCCCAGGGATTATGATCTTTGTCGTTCATTTTAGAAGTTGACGGTGCTGCCATGTCAGGTCTCGCAAATAAATACATTATTCCACAACGTTTGCTCAGACACAAGTTTGATTCGTTGATGATCATACGCGCAATCATCGGCATTACCGCCTTAATTAATCGCTAGATACCTCATTAAATGATGGATTTTTATTATTAACTTTTGTTTCTTACCATCAATCTGGCTAAAACATGCCTCAACAATACTTCCATGATTGCTCGTGTAGCTAGTGTTGTAAATTCTGCGTCACAGCTTTTCCTCGTTTTGTGCTTAATTTGTGTTTATCGATCGCATTCATTGCGCTTAAATAACCTTGACATTGACTTGTCACTTCATGCACTATTGGTTTCAATTAAGCCCTTACTGAGACCCTGTCTATGTCTGATTCTAAAACTTTATCGAATGCGTCAGTCATTCGCACCACCATCACCCTACCAAGCACTTTATCGTGCTTGATTTTCGACTGGGATGGTACACTTGTTGACTCAAGTCGCTCGGTGATTTTAGCGCATCAACATGCACTTGAAGCATTGAAATTACCGCATGCTTCAGCCGATGCTCTACATGGGCTGTTGGGGCACGATAAGGATCAAGTCTGTGCTGCACTGACCAAGAATAGTGATGTCACGCCCGATGCATATTATCAACGTTTTAATTATTATTATCATGTTTTTTGTGATCAAATTAAGTTATTCAGTGATTCACTGGCTATTCTCACTTTGGCTAAAAAATACGGATTAAAGCTTGCGTTAGCTACGAACAAAACAAGCGAAATCGTGCATGCAGAACTTGAGAAGACTGGGGTCAGTGATTGTTTTGATTATATGGCTTTTGCTAATTTATCCGTAGCAAAGCCAGACCCTACCATGCTGAATAATAGTATTGCTTGTTTTGGCTTATCACCTGATCAATGTCTAATGATTGGCGACCAAAGAGCCGATATTGATGCTGCACGCGCTGCATGCGTCAAAAGCATCACTTTAGTTGACATGCACACCCCGTCTTGGGCCACTTGTTATTATGAAATGACTACTTTTTGTCGCCATTCGGTTTTTTTGCAAGCATTGCGGGCGATAGATCCAACATAGTGCCGCAATAGCTTCTGAATACTAGGCTTACCATCGGCCTAACAATCTAAAAATATAGGCGATTAATGCAATCTACTTCAGCTTCTTTTATCTTTGATTAAGGGCTTGATGAGTTCATAAAATGCGTGAAGTGATTGCTTTTGTAATGATGAAACAACGCAGGATGCCACTGCACTTCGACTATGAAATGCCGGATTAAGATCATGTTTATTGAATACGTTGACTCGGTGAATGTCTTGGGCGCCAATGATTTCCAAGGTTGATTCAACGCTGGCAATTTTATCTGCCATTTCATGATCGCCACAGTCAATCACATGGACGATTAGATCACAGTAAAGAATTTCTTCTAAAGTAGATCGAAAGGCTGTCACGAGTGCCTCGGGTAAATCACGCATAAATCCCACAGTGTCAATCAGTAATATTTTTTCAGAACAATCAGGTAAGGTCATGCTCCGAACCAGTGGGTCAAGTGTCGCGAATAGTTGGTCGTTTGCCCATGTCTTGGCGTGCGTTAATTGATTGAATAGGCTTGATTTCCCAGCATTGGTATACCCCACCAGGGCCATGGCGAATACTTGATCATCTCTACGTCTTTTTCGATTAAGCTGTCTGGTTTGCACAACTTTATCTAATTTGACTTTGATTTTGTGAATATTGTCTCGCAAAATTCTTCGGTCAACTTCAATCTGCGTCTCTCCCGGACCACCGCGAAGCCCAATCCCACCTCTTTGTCGCTCAAGGTGCGTCCAGCCACGAACCAGTTTCGTTTGCATGTAGGACAGTCGTGCTAATTCTACTTGCAATTGTCCTGCTCTGGATGTTGCTCGTTTTTCAAACAAACTTAATAATAGCTCTGTTCTATCGACGAAGTCGACACACAGCGCTTTTTCTAAATTACGCTGTATGCGCGCTTGTAGAGCAATGCTACAAACGATGTACTTGGGCCTGAGCTCGGCACACACATGCTTGAGGTAATCGACGGTGCCTTGATGAACGAACGTCTTTGGTGAAGGCTTTTTGACTGCAGCTAGCGCAACATAAGTAACGTTAAACTGGTTGGATTCAACCAGCTGAAGAAACTCTGCTATTTTCTCGCGATCACGAAAACGGCTATGCGCAATATTGAGTACAACGATATCCAATGGGAGGCATTAGTAGTTTTCAATACTATCTTGATCGTCTTGAACTAGATGTTGCCCTGAGGCACCGCTCTCGTCCATATCGTGCCAAATGATGTTTCTGGATGGTACAACAGTGGCAATCGCATGCTTGTACACCATTTGTTTTGTATTATTCTTGAGTAAGATTACGGATTCGTCGAATCCAGCAACAACTCCTTGTAATTTAATACCATTGGTCAGATAGATCGCGACTGGAACGCGCTGTCGTCGTAATGCATTTAGAAATGGTTCTTGTATAGCATGGGTCTTTGCCCCTAGCTCTGCTTGCGCTAGTTCTTCCTGAGCTTGCATTGTAATCTCCTTTACAGGTTGTAATGGTTGCTTAAAATTTTCACAATATGATTTTATATAAAATCTGTTTCGATCATAACATAGGGGATATTCACTGTCATCCGTTTTACCGCCCTATCCCGGTTAATATCAACATTTACGATTTTACTTACTGAATCTAGTAATTTTTTATGAAAAAATATTTTTCATTTTTTTTCATATCAAGATCATCGCAATTGACTACTAGAGATAGTCTCATACTAGAGATAATCGAATAAAGTACTGACAAAATACAAAAAAAGGTCTATACATAGAGAAAGACCACCAGGAGATTTTATGCAACCAAATGATTATTCTTTCAGATTGCCAGTAGATGGGGTAACCCCAAAACCAGGTCAGGATGAAATAGAGCAGCGAGTATTCCAGGTTTTGCGACAAGTTTTATCGGAACGTGGTGTCGGCATTTCGAAACACAGTCCGTCAGCTACTCATTCTACACCATCAACGCAGAGTGATTTAGGTGGTAAGAGCCTCGATCAAAGTGGCTCTGGTACCGGTGCTCGTCAGTATCGGTATATTGTTGAAGAGCCTGAACCCACCTACGAGCTTAAAGCTGAAAACGCACCGAAACCCCAACCAAGCCAAGAAATAACATTCAAGCCTGATGATCCTGCAGATGCTTTGACTAAAGGCCTCGAAGACATGGCCAATGCACTGGTTGACATTCTTGCGCCCCCGCCACCGACGCCAAGACTTGATGGCCCCAAACAAGCGATTGAGCAAAAAAAAGAGTTGGTGCTTCGTATCAGGCCGGTAGAAAACGCTTATGAGTTAACTTATCAGCCGCCTACGCTGAAACCAAAAAGCCCTGGTGATGGTCCAGGCGCGTGATTGAATTCGATCTTACTCAGTCGATGTCTTTCACCCTGGCTAAAATGCTTATGCCCCAATCCAACAGGCTATTTTAGGCTGTGTCACTATTGCATGACGATAGCCTTCTTCACCTTTACCGTTTGCAACGCCCGCAGGTCATCTATCGCGTTGGATAGACAAGCCTAATGGTTGAACACAAAATTCATGCCCCACTCAAGCGCACAAACCTGTCGACTGGGATCTGAGCCATTGCTTGGTGTGCTGATCCTGCCCCGTCTCCAGTGCTTTTACGTATGCAGCGTATTGTGCAAGACTCGCTGATGTATGCATGTGTGGTGTTACATGTCTGGAATTATTTGTTTTTTGTGGTGGACAAAAATAAGCACGAAGGTTATGAAATTGTTTTCCAATTGCATCAAAGAGTGCAAAGGCTGCATTGGATAAACCTGTATCCGCTGCCTCAACAAGATCATCCAGTCGCGTGTATAATAAACATTTTGTGTTGAGACTGATGACACAGTCTATTAAGGCGTCTGACAGTTGTTGCGCCCAGTTGAATAGGGTTTGGAAAGGCGTTTTATTCTGTCTGATATTGAGAATTTCTGCCACCGTCATCGTCTTATTACGCTGTGGGTTAAGATTGAGATGTGTTTTTCTCAGTCTCCTAAGCAGCATCTTCAAGC
>MDTC01137058.1_pt1 | contig 12728 bp, 5 predicted proteins | sample 811181 | NCBI WGS metagenome assembly MDTC01 (sample SAMN05326644, study PRJNA326480) | marine metagenome | isolation source: seawater | place: Pacific Ocean: North | collected 2011 | reverse complement strand
CTGTCCGAGGGTTTCAAATCACTTCGCTATGTGGACGTTCTATGTCCGTTCATGGCAAAGCAAGGAAGGTAACCACCCACACTTTGCAAGAAATGAAGAGAGCGGGTGAAAAAATCACTATGCTAACCGCATATGATTTTTCATTGGCTAAGTTGGTCGACAATGCTGGCGTCGATGTAATTTTGGTTGGAGACTCAGCATCCAATGTAATGGCAGGTCAAGTCACTACAGTTCCAATGACTCTTGACCATATGATTTATCACGCTCAATGTGTAAAAAGAGCAGTTGACCGTGCATTGATAGTTGTTGATATGCCATTTGGAACTTACCAAGGTAACTCTGCAATAGCCCTTGAATCAGCGATTAGAATTATGAAAGAGGCAGAAGGACATGCTGTCAAGTTAGAGGGTGGATCTGAAATTGTTGAATCTATTCAAAGAATACTTACTGCTGGAATTCCAGTTATGGGCCACTTAGGGCTAACTCCACAATCCATCTACAAGTTTGGAACATATAGCGTTAGAGCAAAAGAGGATGAGGAAGCAGAGAAATTAATCCAAGATGCTAAAATTCTTGAAGAAGCAGGTTGTTTCGGTATTGTCCTAGAAAAAATCCCTAGAGAATTGGCAAAAAGAGTTAGTGAATCTGTCAATATTCCTACTATTGGAATTGGTGCTGGCCCTGATTGTGATGGACAGGTATTAGTGCTTCATGATCTACTTGGAATAACCATGGATTTCTCTCCAAGGTTCCTAAGAAGATATCTTAACCTAGCCGATGATATTCATGGTGCAATCACAAATTATTGTGATGATGTTCGCTCTGGTGAGTTCCCAAGCGAAGATGAAAGTTATACCTCATAAAGATAGATTGAAAGCGAGTATTGCACCTGCAAAACCGCCAATATTTAGCCCGAATAAGTGCCAAACTCCATATCTAAATGGTGGCAAATCAAATTGTCCCCAAGAGGTACTTATCCAAACCCAAATCAAAAGCGGCAAATAAACTCCACAAAATAGAGCACCCCATCCAGAAAACCAAATCATAATGAAAAATAGTCCAGGGGCTATTATTCCAAGAGAATATTCCCACCAACGAGACTTCTCCTTACCAACAAGAACAAAATATAGCACCGGTGAAAGTAGAATTGAAGCTATTATTACCGCTTGAGGTGGAGAAGGCCAAGAATAGTTAGGAGTAAGGAAGATTTCTGCAAGAATCCCAAAAGTCATTCCAATTATTGCAGGACCAATAATATGCCTCATTCCCGTTTCTAAATCGATAATTGAGGGCTTTGGGCGAGGAGTGTCTACAGATATTGAAAGTGATTCCTCATCCATCTCTTTCCCCTCCATAGCATGTGCAATATGCGGACATGTTTGAGGCTTCGGGCTCAAAATTAAGCCGATGAGGATATATCCCGACACCTAGTGCCTTGTCACATGACGAGAGGTGAAATCGTTGCCGGTTGTCTAGCCCCGCACCCTCCACATCTAGTTTATGCGGAAAATCCACCTCAAAATGAACCTACTGCTGAAGGTGGATGGGAGCAATTAAGATGGGGTTATGAAAGACTACGTGATTCATTATCCGATGTCGATTATGATGTTATCGTGGTACTATCGCCACATTGGCAAACTTATGTGGGGACTCATTTCCTTGGCTTACCTCATTTCAAAAATCTTTCAGTAGACCCAGTTTTTCCAAACTTATTCCGTTATAATTATGACTTAAATATCGATGTTGAGTTATCTAAACAGATTTGTGACAAGGCAGAAAAGGCAGGATTAACTGTTAAAATGATGAATAATCCCGACTTTAGGATCGATTATGGAACAATTACTACAGGCCATATGTTCAACCCAGAGTGGGATAAACCAATGGTTGTGATTTCTAGTAATCGTTCTAGTGATTATTATTCTGTTGATGTGATGCAAGAGATGATGATGGAGTTAGGAAAAGCCACACGAGAAGCGATTCTTGCCAGTGGTAAGAAAGCGGTTGTACTTGCCAGTAATTCCCTTTCTCACCGACATTTTACCACCGAATCTGAAGTCCCTGAAGACATGAGTAAAGAGCATATAACCAGTCATGCAATGCATCTTTGGGATATGCGCATTATAGAATACATGCGCACCGGTCAAAGTCAAAGAATCATCGATGAAATGCCAGAATTTACTGAACAAGCTATCGCTGAAAGCGATGGTGGTGGATTCTCTTGGCTATTATCGACACTTGATATTCCAACTTATCCTGCCATCCTCCATGGCTATGGTACAATTATTGGAACTGGGAATGCCATAGTTGAATGGCCCGTCTACAAGTATAAGGAGGGTGAAAAATGAGTTCTGGTGAATTGATTGATTCCTTTGTAGTCCCTGTACATCCACATACAGTTCTTGCTCCTGAGAAAAATGAAGGATGGGGTAAACTAAGAGAAGCATATGATTTAGCCGCCAAACGTATTGAAGAAAGTGGAGCAGATTTGTTGATAATTTACTCGACTACTTGGCCAAGTATCATCGGACATCAAATTCAGGCAGATCCTAATCCTGAATGGGTCATGGTCGACCATGATTTTCATGATCTTGGCTCTATTAATTACTCATTCAACATCGATGCAGATTTTGCTCATGCTTGGAATAATGCGAACAAAGAAAGGGGCTTGCAGAGCCGTACTGTTGCCTACAAAGGGTTCCCAATCGATGTTGGTTCTGTTGTTGCTTTAACATTATTAAATCCAGAAAACAAAATTCCTGCTGTGATTGTATCTTCTAACGTTTATTCCAATAGAAGTGAAACTACTGTTTTGGCTAAAGCGTGTCTTGATGTCATAAAAAGTACAGGCAGAAAGGCTGTCGCTGTTACTGCAATGTCGCTATCGAATAGAATGTTCACCGAAAATATCGACCCTAAAGATGACAAAATACATTCTCTAAAGGATGATGAATGGAATCGTAAAATCCTAGAATTCCTAAGTGAAGGGAGATTAGAAGATGTCAGTCAATTGTCTAGGACTATACATCGGCAAATTAGGGTGCAAAAAGTAGTCACATTCAAGCCGATGTGGTGGCTTTCTGCTATGAATGATAATCGTAATAATTTAACTGGCGAAGTACTTGCATACGAGGCTTTACATGGAGCAGGAGGAGCAGTTGTGCACCTAAACCCAACACCTTCAGGGGTTGGTGATAAAGAATATGATGAAGATGATGTAGAGGTTTTCGCTGGCGAGAGAGGCGTCCTTGATACAAATGTTGAATCAGAACAAAACAATGCTCCAAATCAATCTATGAAAAGTGTAAATCAAGGTCCCGAACTTTGGGACCCAACCGAAGCGGAAGGTTCTGTTAACACCAATGCTGCTCCAAAGCCAGTTGGTGCATACCCTCATGCCAGAAAAGTTGGAGACTTGATCTATCTATCTGGAGTCGGACCAAGACAACCTGTAACCAATGCGATACCTGGGGGCCCAATTCATGATTCAAATGGAACTCCTCTCGAATATGACATCAAGGCACAGACTCAGTCGGTAATAGACAACATCACGAGAATTTTAGAGGAAGCAGGCTCATCAATCGATAATGTTTTAGACGTGACATCATTTCTAATCGACATGGACAGAGACTTCGCAGGATATAATGAAGTATGGGCTGAAACACTTGGTAAAGTTGGACCCACAAGAACTACTTTAGCAATTAGAGCACTACCTACACCAATTGCTGTTGAAATGAAAGTCATTGCTAAGGCATAATAATCTTTATTGGAGGTTTATTTATGGTAAAGAAATCGGTTGAAAGGATTTTGAAAGGTGTAGTCAGTGGAGACATTGATTCTGTCAAAGAAGAGATAAAAATTACATTAAAACGTACAATTGGTCTAATGGGCGTTGTTATAATTTCTCTTTCAGCAATGCTACCTGGTATTTTTGTCACACCAACTTTTGCTGCCGAAATTATGGGTGCTGGTATTTGGTTAGCATTTCTACTAGCAGCCTCTGTAGTTCTTCCAGGCGCATTATCGAAATCTGAATTATCTTCTGCAATGCCTTCTAGTGGTGGATCATATGTTTTTCTCGAAAGGACATATGGCCCGATGGTGGGAACAATTAGCGGCCTAGGTTTATGGGCATCTTTTCTACTGAAATCAGCATTTGCTTTAATCGGTTTTTCAGCATATTTTGTTGCTGTTACAACTTTCTTTGATTTCGAAATTAGTATGTATACGCTTTCATTAAGTGCTTTAGTTCTAATTACTATCATCAATCTCCTAGGTGTTTCTAAGATTAAAGCGATTCAAACACCTATTGTTATTACTACTGTAGGATTACTAGTGTTCATTTGTATCGCATCATTATTCTCAGAAAATTTCGACCCTAGTATTCCTTTCGATAGCGCCTTTGACACAGATATTTGGACTCTTGCTGAAACCTCTGCATTTGTATTTGTTGCTTATGCAGGAGTTACTAAAGTAGCGGCAATCGGTGGCGAGGTAAAGAATCCTGAACGAAATCTACCTGCTGGTATTATGCTATCATTGTTAATTGCAACAATCCTATATTCAGCGATTACATTCCTTATGATGGCTTCGATTCCTGGAGAATGGTGGATTGTTGATGGTAAAGTTGTAGAAGACCCCATTTATGTATTTGCTAAGTCTGTAGTAAATACTAAATTTGGCATATTTGCAGCAATACTATCAGTCTTAACAATGATTTCAATGGCTCTTGCTGGAATAATGGCCGCATCGAGATTCTTGTTTGCAATGGCTAGAGATAACCTTCTACCTCAACCATTAGAGAATGTAAATGCTAAATTTGAGACACCTCATATTCCGATTTTAGTAACCGGAGTAGCAATGGGCCTAGCAATTGTATTTGTCGACCTAAAAGATGTGGTAAAATTAGCATCTGGATTTAAGATTATGATTTTTATTATGATTAATACTTGTGTAATTGTTCTTAGGCAAACCAGCGAAAAGCATGATTGGGACCCTGCATACAAGAGTCCAATGTATCCATACATCCAACTTTGGGGAATCATCGCAGGAGTGGTACTGATAATTTTGATGGGTTCTAAAGCATATATTGGAGGAAGTGTTGCTATTGTTGTTGGTCTATTCACATATTATTTGTATGGACGTAAACACTACATTCATTCATCTAATAGTACTCCGATTAAAACTTTCAAAGAACAATTCCAGAATCCTACAAAAGTAGAACATAACAGGAGACTTGCTGCGTTCCATGCCGCTGATTTTGGAGGTAAAAACCATTTGAATGTTAGAGAATTTCAAAATGCTTTGAAATCTCTAGGATTTAAATTCACTTCAGATGAGTCCAGGTTAATATTCCACAAAGGTGATTCTAATTATGATGGAGTCATTGATATTGATGAGTTCATCGAGACCTTTGAAGGGTTTGAAGAAGAGTGAAATTATATTTCATAATAATCTAATTGCGATTATTCTACTCTTGTCCATGAGCCATCAGTACCGACATTCCAATATTGGACTTCTTCACTAACATCGACATACCAACCACTCGAACCTTGTTCTGTTCCTGGAGCTGCTTGCATTACACCGAGTCTTGAGGCATCGGCTGCTAGTTGTTTCTTTTGAGCATCTGAAAGATTAAATTTAGAACTATCTTCCTGGCTTGAATCATTAGAATCTTCTGTTACTTCATCTTCATAATCATCATCTTCATAATCATCATCTTCGTAATCATCATCATCATAATAATCACGATCAAACTCATCTTCAATCCAATCTTCATCATCAATACTCTTTGCCCTTCTAACCAAGACAATCAGTGTGATTAGAACCAAACCTAAGAGGAATCCTGCAAGACTCATTGCAGTATTTGTCGAGCCAACAGCACCGCCGAATAGAACTGATTCAACATCAAAGAAATATTGAGTAATCAAACCATTCCACGTAATTGTACATGAACGATCTAGGCCTGATTTACTTATTTCAATCTCCCAAGTATCTCCAGTAATAAATTCTGTAGACCCCGATGTGCAACTTATAGTGGTGTTTTCTGGTTCAACCTTAACCGTATTACCTTCACCATCAACTCCGTATATTCGCAGAAGTGCATAATCTCCTTGCTGGAAATCAGTACCATCAATCATACCGAATAATTGTACAGCCTCTCCTGGTTCGATTGTTAGAGAAAGAGTCTTTTCCGCGTCATCTTGTATCAAAGTTAAGTCATACTGTCCCGCAATTTTACCAGTAAAAGTCCAGTAACCTCTACCAGAAGTTGAAGGCTCAAATATTCCAGTTTCATTTGGCATGTTAGTTGAAACTTCTTCGGCTGGAGCGAGATTCTGACGTGTATCTGCTATCTGAATGAAAATTTCGGCTGGCACTCCAGCCTCAACAACAAATCCCTCATCGTATTCTGTGATTAGACTTCTAGCATTTCCTGCTGTCACACTTAGAGTAACTATAGAGAAAATACCAGCAGCATTTGCTTGGATTTCATGACTACCTACAGTGGTAGGAATCCATCGGTTTTGAGATAGAATCATCTCGAGTGTTGAATCTTCGCCATCTATTGTCCAATTAAGACCAATATCATACAACTGATTACCATAAGCATCATAGAAATGTGGATTTAAGTCAAAGGCTACATCTGCTGCAATCTTAGAACCTTGGCCATCAAGCGTGATTAGAGCCAATTCACCATATCCTACTTCAAATTGAATCGAACCATCAAAGCGAATATCGGTTGTTGTATCAAACCACGATGTTTCAAATCTCCAAAAGCCAGTTGAATCTGGGACAAAGGATGCCCATGTGTTGTATTGAGTTACTGCAGAATCATTGCCAACTGCAGCCGTTATCGAAGCATTGACTGGCCATTCATTTCCTGCTAAGTCAAAAGCGTAGACTGAAATTGTGGATTGTTGTCCTGCAGAAACTACAGAAGGTGATAATTTTATTTTTGTATCAATTGCAGTTCCATGGGCGACAACTACAGAAGTTGTAGAAGATATATCAAAATCAACTACTGAAATATACTGAAGCCCTTCAGTCATTGGAGTCCAAAATACTCGTCCATCTTCTTGACTTAGAGAACCCGATGTAACTGAAAAATCAGATATTGGAGGAGTAATTGTTCCGGAGTAACCTAAATTATCTGTTCTAAAAGAGGTCAATTCATATCTCTCACCAGCGATAAAATATTCAGGTGATGGAATTATTTGAAGTTCTGAAGTTGTAGCATCTGAAGGAACTACTCTAATTACCCCAGTTCCTGAAATACCACCAGAAGTAACTGTTATGTTCCAATATCCTGGGTGAGTGGCAAAGAACCAACCTGTACTGTTCACTGTACCGTTCTCTACATTCCACAATTTTGCACCTGCTGCTGTATTAGGCATTTCAAAGCCATTGATATCGACCAAAGATGGTTCTAATTTTACAATACCACCACTCTGGATTTGCATATTTGTAGGGAATAAAAATTCATGTGGACTTCCAGAAACAACATTGATTTGTTTGGAAGTCTCCATTTGGTAAAGTCTTGCACCCAACTCATAGTTCCCTGTGTCTTGAGGAATCCAAGATGGAGTTCCTTGTCCTAAAAATTCACCATCTACGGTCCATATTGCATCTAGAGTAGGTTTTGTATTCCCTCTCGCATCAACAAGATTAGCTGTTAGCATATTTGGTTCGAGAACGCTGGCTGAATTAATTGAAATTTCCAGTGATTGACCAATACCTGCTTCAACAGTCATATTGTAAATGCTAGTCAAGGTGCCTGAACTTGCTTGAATGGAAATTACTCCTGCACTCCAGGGATAGAATGTACCGTCATCTGTGATAGTACCATTTGTTGAAGACCAGGTGACTTCACCAGCAACTATGCTATTGACAGAATCGTATAGAGTGGCTGAAAAAGTGATCACTTCATCCGCAGTCATCACATATGCAGGAGAAGTAATATCGATTCTTACTGCGGCCGAACCTTGGAAAGAAACAATCTCCTTCTCCTCTAATTCTACAAACTCTTCACCGAGAGGATTGAACAAACTAACTAGAAGAAGGATTAGAATCGATAAGGCAGTTAATCGCTTCATATTCTCCCCTCGAACTTTGCTCATCTATCAAAGGTTATCAATAAACCTCTCAATCAGACCATTCAACCCATTCAGATTGACCAGCCTCACGGTAATACCAAACTTCGTCATCTGCTTGACCCCATTCGGTTCCATCATCTTCGACTCGATAATCGATCATCCAATCTTCTGAATCTCCAGAATCTTGTTCAACCTCTGGTTCAGGTTCTGGAATTGGCTCTGGTTTAGTAGGTGGTGAAGCAGGAGGTCTAGCAACGGACTGCGCACTTGTAGCAGCTGCAGTTCCTACCACTGAATCAACATCATAACCAAAGTCATAGTCATCATCATCTTCATCATCATAATAATCATCATTTCCACGTAAGAATCTAAACCCAACAGCAACTACTGCTAATGCGATTAGAACTATCAGACCGGCTCCAACATAGTATAGAGAACCACCTGCTGCAAAGAACCCAGCAAAATTTCCTTCAACAGTATAGTTTACTTGCTCAGACACTGAACCAACACTAATTGTTGCGGTTTGCTTTCCTTCATCTAAAGTTTCAATCTTCCAGTTTCCTTGACCATTATTGGTTACATCTCCTCTTCCTGATGCTTCAACTCGTGAACTAGATGGTACATCGATTATATTCCAATATTCATCAAATGCGACTACTGATATAGAGAGACTTTCGAGTTGTTCAAGTGTGGTCTTTGATGCATTAACTGAAATGTATTTAGGAACTGATAGTGAATAAACGGTGACATCTACAACATCAGTACTTGCTGCATAAGTTGCAGATAAGGAATAGTTTCCACTGACCCTTCCATTGAATGAATATTCAGCCTCATTTTCTGTTGAATTTATGTTGTGAGGCAATCCATCATTCTCTTTCCAAGAAACGGTCTGAGGGAATTTATTTCCATCGGAGTCATAGCCAAATACTGTAAGAGTAATCTCTCCTCCAGCATCTTGACTTGTTGCTGAAGCGACAACTTCGACATATAATGCTACACCATGTCCAACTAAAATGTCAAAACTAGAAGTCAAATTTTGCCCACGGTTATTAATCGAGTAAGCATAAATTTGCCAATCTCCAGCAGTGCTTGCCTCCCAAACCATTCCATTTTGTGATAATGATGCGGTAATGTCGCTCTCTTCACCACTCGATTGGTTAACTAGTACCCATGAAAGAATACTTTGGTCAAAGGTATTGCCATCAAAGTCACTTAATTCTGATGAGAAAGAAATTGATTCATCAGCAGTAATAGTAAATCCATCTTGTTGTGACGGAGCGTCTCCGTTTTCATCTTCAGCTGTAATGATGAAATTGTCTAAATCACCTTTCGAAACAAGAACATAAATTTGAGTTTCATGTGTTGTACCTTCCTCTAAGTATGATGCTGTAATTACATAAGATTCCATAGATTCATGAACTGGAGAAAACAAAGTATCTGTACTGTTAGAAGTCTTAGTCAATTCGCTTTGATTTGCCCACATAGAGTGAGTAATAGACCAATCTACAAGAGGATACCAAATATTTCCTTTGGAATCGAATGCCTTGATACTAGCATCTATTGATTGATCAGCAGTAATGTTAAACAAGAAATCATTTGAAACTTGGTCATTTACTCTCAATTCCAGAGTATCTAATAATCCTCTAGAAACAAACACAGAAATATTTTCAGTAAATGATTCATATGTTACAGTCAAAGTCTTTGTTCCTTGGAATGTTGGAGTCCAGATATGTGGTATACCCTCTGTCAATGTACCATCTGCTAATTGTGTCCAATTTCCAATTGGTATAGAGACTGGTAAGCGATTACCGTTAATATCGATTCTTGTAGCATTAATTTCTAGAGAATCATCTGCTGTAATCGCTCCAGAAGAAGTGATAAGTTCTAAAGAAGCCATTTCTCCATGAGTTACTTCTACATCAATGCTGTAAGTTAGTCCTGTAGATGTTGAAATTGTGACCGTAGATGTTCCAATTAGTACACCTGTATAATCTCCAACAAGAATATCTGCAGCTGGTGGTTGGCTGTGAGGTGTTGGCGTCTGAATTTTTACAAAATTACCATTACTCGTAGTAAATGAATAACTACCAACATCATCAAACCACACTAAGTTTCCAAATTGGTCAAATGTAGTTGCGTAAACCGAACATGAAGTACCTGACGCTATAATCGATTCACAACCAGATAGTTCAATGGCATCTGGTGCACCTGGCGTCACCGTTACTGTTAAATCTACAGTTAAACTATTGGAAACACCGTTCCATTCAGCTCTAAGGTTATGAGTTCCTACGCTGTAAGGATAGAATACTGTTCCAACCATACTACCATTTGTTGAATAATAGTTGATGGTCTGACTTGTGACTATGTTTCCAAATTGGTCTAACACATATGAGAATATTTCTGCTGTCTCATCTGCTGTAATAGTTTGAGCAGAAAGAGGTGTTGCACTATCCAAAGATGCTATCAGTTGGACTGGTATACCAGGACTGATAATTAAGTCGAAACTCGAACATATTGCTCCATAACATGCTGTAACTGTTTGTAAACCGCTAGTGGATGGCGCCATAGTCGCCATTGTTGAATTGATGGTGGAAATCGAACCTGATGTAGTAATCCATTCTACTGAGCCACCAACAGGGATGTGCGGGGTGTTTATGACGCCATATTGGTCAAATGACACCACTTCAAACAGAATAGGGGTATCTGCATCAAAGGATGATGTAGAAGCGGTAACATTCAGATATGACACATTTGTAGTGTGGAATTCTAGTAAAGGTTTCTTATCTTGTTCGGTTGATTCATCACTTGAATAGACAGAAACAAGTCCATCAAGAACTGCTCCTGTACTTATCGGATTTGCAATAATTATCCAATGTCTTTCATCATCAACAAGCATACCTGGGATTGCAATTTCGAATGTTAATTCAAAGTCTGTACTGGTAAATGTTTGAACGTCGAGTGCTGTTGCATTATAATCAATTCCTGCCGTCAAACCAGGATTAACACCTGTAGTATTCCATGTTAGAGAATATTCATTCCATGATGAATCCAAAAATTCGTGTATGGAGAATTCTATCTCATAAGCTCCACCAGATAGATCCCATGAATCAACGAATAATGTCAAGTCGATAGAATGAACTGATTGAGATGTTTCAAGAGGTACTTGACTCGCATCAAGAGAAAATACTCCATAACATAGCGAACCAGCAACATCCTCGCAACCAGTTCCAAGTTCCATTGTATCTGATGAACCATAATTAGAATCTGCATACGCATCATTTATGCCTGCATCTCTAATTTCAACATGCCCGAATTCATCAACTTCAGAAGAATCTTGGAATTCATAGACATATGTACCGTCATTGTTGAAGTAGTGTACTGGGTCACCTATTGCAAAATTCCATCTAGAAGATGAAGGACCTGGAATAGTTTGGTTAATTCCTTGTACCCACCATGTGTATACTTCACCCACATTCAAAGATGAAGCGGAAGTAAAGCTGTTTCCATTTATCTCAGAATCAAATCTAGAGTCGAAGGTAGTAATACCAGTTGAATCGCTCAAGAATAAAATGTATGATGAAGCCCCTGAAGAAGGAGACCAAGATAGAGTAACAGAATCTTGACTTGTGATTATATCATTTGAAGAATCATATAGAACACTACCATCGAGTGGAGTACTCAATACTGGTTGTGAAGGTGGTAAAATACCGCCAACATTGTCCACATATTCCAAAACAAGTTTAGGTTGAAGAGTCGCTGAACCTTCGGATGTTACGAAATCATAACTTGATGAAATATTCTCTGCATCAAGAATAATGGTAAATGATAAGTTTCCACTAGCAAAGTTTGCTTGACCCAGTGCGGTTAAATCCCATTCCACTACACCACTGCTACTCGAAGTAAGAGTGGTTCTAGTAATCTCATTTGTTGAGCATACAGGAGCATTTGCTGATGTAACTAACATCTCTGAGAAGGAAGAACATGCATATGCAGACACAGTTAGAGGAGATGATGATTGACTTGTAGATTGTAAATTCATTTCAAGAATCATAGAAGTTGGAGTAATAGCGCTTGGCCATGGTATTTGAGATAAATCAAAGTCCAAAAGAATGTCACTATTTCCACCAGTACTAGCATCGTAACCTAAGGTCAAAGCATTACTGGCACCTGTATTGATCAAACTATTTGAGTCAATACTAGCATCCAAAACCTGAGGTAGAACACCTGTTGATTCAAAAATCGAGGCTCTTGAAAGTTCATATGAATAATTTCCATTTCCATCATCGGATCCCATATCTGAAGGGATTCTATATTCGCTAGGCGAGGAATAATCGCCTATTCTGTGATCTTGAATGGCTAACATTTTCCAATACACCCATTCATCTGAAGCGGATTGGTCTACAATTGTAGCATTATTCATCGAAAGGGAATTTGTTGCTAAGTCCCATTGCCAATCAGGATATTCTTGTAAATCACTGATGCTATCGATACATTCGTAGATTCTTTGGTCATAACTTGTACAGAACTCCCAATCTGTTGCATTTGTATTTGCTTGAATAAAACTATACAAAATCGAATCAGCATTTTGTGGGATTGGTGATGAATTATTCCATAGTGTTTCACCCATTCCAGGAG
>MDTC01051372.1_pt1 | contig 12730 bp, 9 predicted proteins | sample 811181 | NCBI WGS metagenome assembly MDTC01 (sample SAMN05326644, study PRJNA326480) | marine metagenome | isolation source: seawater | place: Pacific Ocean: North | collected 2011 | reverse complement strand
TTAATAAGTGTTTGGGATAAAACTGATATTGATATATTAGCAAAAAAGCTAACTGAAATTGGTATTGAAATAATTTCTAGTGGTGGAACCGCTAGATTCCTTAGGGAAAAGGGAATAGAAGTTAAGGACGTTTCTCAGATAACAGAATTTCCTGAAATGCTTGATGGAAGAGTTAAAACGCTTCATCCAAAAATACATGGTGGACTGCTTGCAATTAGGTCCAACAAAGAGCACATGGAAGCTTTAAACAGAGAAGGTATAAAGCCAATTGATTTGATAATCGTTAATTTTTATCCATTTGAAGAAGTAATTAAGTCAGATAATATTTCTTTTCAGGAAGTTATTGAAAATATAGATATTGGTGGACCCACAATTGTTAGAGCGGCTGCTAAAAATTTTCAAGACGTTAGTGTTCTTGTAGATACTTCAGATTACAAATCAATAATAGATAAAATATCAAACGGCTCGCTAGATATAGATAAAGAATTTAACTATGAGCTTTGTAAAAAGGCTTATTCATATGTTGCAAAATATGATGCTGCAATATCAAATCATTTAGGAATTTTAAATACTGACAATAGTAAGAAAAAGATTCCTGATACTTTAACATTGCATTACAAAAAGAGCTTTAATCTCAGATATGGGGAGAACCCACATCAAGAGGGCTCGTTTTTTATTCAAGAAAATCAAAATGAGCCATCAATTTCAAACTCTCAGCAAATTCAAGGTAAAGAACTTTCTTTAAATAATATTTATGACGCAGATTCGTGTCTTGAAACTGTTAAAGAATTTAAAGATAATGCCTGCGTAATTGTTAAACATAATAACCCATGTGGTGTCGCAGAGCATGAAAGCTTACTGCAGGCTTATATTGACGCAAGAGATTGTGATCCTGTAAGTGCTTTTGGTGGAATTGTTGCTTTTAATAATAAGGTAGAAAAAGATGTTGCAGAAGAAATTGTAAAGACTTTTATTGAGGTATTAGTAGCTCCTGGATATTCTGATGAGTCATTAGAGATTTTCAAATCTAAACCAAACTTAAGAGTTCTTCAAACACCTAATTTAGAAGCTAAAGATGAAAACTTAATGGATATTAAAAAAGTTGTTGGCGGTATTCTATACCAAGATGCAGACAGAACTTCGGAAGAAGATTTTGTTGACTTTAAAGTTGCAACAAAAAGATCTCCCACTGATGAAGAACTAAAGACTTTACTTTTAGCTTGGAAAGTCTGTAAAAATGTTAAATCAAATGCTATTGTTTTAGCCAGAGATAATAAAACCGTTGGTATTGGTGCGGGTCAAATGAATAGAGTGAACTCAGTCCAATTAGCTCAAATAAAATCCAAAGATCATTATGGAACCAAAAACTCATCATTGGCATCTGATGCATTCTTTCCTTTTCGCGATGGAATTGATGAAGCTGCCAAAGCAGGAGTGACGGCTATAGTTCAACCAGGTGGATCAATAAGAGACGAAGAAGTAATTCAGGCGGCTGATGAAAACAATATTGCAATGATATTTGTTGGTGTTCGCCACTTTAAGCACTAATTGTCAATCACAATACTTTTCTTGTTAATTAATACACCTAGAGAATGGTTAAAAGAAGTTACGGAAACATTATAGTCAGTTAAAGATCTATTGTAATCTATCTGTGCCTTTATAAAATCTCTTTGGGCTTCTAACAGATCTTTGGTTCTAGCTATACCAACTTTAAATCTTTCCTCTTCATTATTTAAAATTTCTTCATGTAATTCTAAATTTTTCTTATTAGCCTTTATATTATCTAAACTTGAAAGAACGTTACGATAAGAACCTCGAGCCTCAAGATGAATTTGGTCTAATACATGATTCAGCATAATCAGATGCTTTCTTTTTTGAGCATTAGCAACTTCAAGCTTGCTTTCCGCAATACTGTTATTTAATGGGATCTTTAATTTTGCACCAATAGCCCATGATAAATTGTCCAAAGATCTTAAAGTTCCAATTGAATCAGAGAAACCATCATTATACTCTGCGGCAATTCTGGGACTTCCTAGAATTGCTGAAGAATAAGAAGAGTTCTTGCTTCCGCCAAGACCAGAGTAACTTAATATTCCTTGTAAATCTAAATCTGGGAGAATTTGATTTGAATAGTATTTTAGGAGCTCTTCAGAATTTTGCAATTGAATAGACTCTTGTTTAACCTCAGGTCGATTATTAATAGCAATAAACTCTATATCTTTGGAATTTATAAACTCTAAATCTTTCATTTTAATAAAATCGTCTACGGCTACTTCATCATCTAAAGAAAGCCCAATAACAATTTTTAATGAGTCTAAAGAATCATTATAGTGATTCTCAGCTAGTGTAATTTCAACACCTCTATAAGCTGCTTCTGCTTTAGCCTGTAACAATGATATCCTTGGTAATGTTCCCAATTCAACCTCAATAGTATTCTGATTAACAATTTCTTGTGCAAGCTCATAAGAAGAATTAGCTAACTGCAGATTTTTCTTTGCATAAACTGTCTCCCAATATATTGTTTCAATTTCTAAAATTACTGAGGACAGTACTTTTTCCAATTCAACTTTAGAAATTTCTGAATTTCCTTTCGCAACTAGAATGTTTGTATTGTTAATGTCAAAGCCAAAGTCCTTAAATAGGTTTTGAGTTACTTGAAAAGATAAATTCGAAGTCCATGCAGGGCTCATTGCATCAGTTCCAAAATCTGTTTCATTTTTCTGCAAATCAAAATTAAAAAGGCTATAACTAGTTCCGGTTGGCAAATACCCTTCTAGACTAGACTTGTAAATTGAGGACTTAGTATTTAAAGTGTTGTTTTTTGCAAAGGCTGACGTAGAAGGTACAACTGAATCTTCGTATCTGATTTCAGTATTTAAATATATATCATAAATTCCTTTTGTTTCTTTTATAAAAGCTTTTGAAGAATCAAATTCTGCTTCTTGGATTTGTATTCTCTTATTATTCTCTAGGCCTAATTGGATTGCTTGATCTAATGTGATGGCAGAGCAAGAAAGAGTTATAAGTAAAAAAAGGACAGAGAATTTACCAAACATTAGTATTAATTTAGCAGATTATAAAAAAAAAGGGAGTCCTAATTTTCATAGGACTCCCAAGATTAATCATCTATATACTACTTAGAAGCAGCAGGAGCTTTAAAGAAATCGTCAATAAAAATTAACAATCTTGATTGGAAGCCCCAAATAGAATCTTCAGTATCTAATAGAGTATCAGCTCTCATACCAGTTGTATTATTATAAGCTTGAGCAACAAGTGCGTCTTTCAAACCTGAACCTGCATCAATGTAAGAACCGATTAATGATAGTTCTACACCGTCAACAAGATTCATTTTGTATGTAGCTTCATATTCTGTACCGTAGTATCCGCCAATTGAACCAGCTGTTCCATCAGAACCACCAGCGTTAGCACCAATACCTTGGTCAGCAGGCTTTTTATTTTCTACCCATGCCATAATTACAGCAAGATTTAAATTATCGCCATTACCAACAGCATAATCTCCGTCTACTTTAATATATTTAGCATTTATGATACTTCCTGATCTTTGATAAAGAGTAGGAATAACATGTTTGAATAATAGGTTATCTAATTGATAAGCACCATTACCTCTTACGATAGAACCTTCGTAGCCATTATCTCCAGCAGCGGTGTTATCTTCATCACCAGGGGAGATACCAGCTTCAAATGCAACTTTTGAGAAAGGAGCACTATTAAACAGCTCTAATCTTGCAGCTGCAACATAGTTGTTTCTTTCAACAGTTAACATATCAGTACCGTAACCAGGATCTAGTTCACCATAAGCACCTGTGTACTCAGTGATGAATCTATAAGCTGATGTTTTGTACTCAGCATACGCACTGTAAAGTTGTAAAGCCATATCGATGTTGTTACTTCCTCCACCGATATTCATGTTGTTTTGCTCGATATATGGGAATAAATAAGCACCATATGTCAAGTTACCATTATTGATAATCACAGCAGCAGCTAAATAATCAACTGTCTGTCCGTTACCATCAAAGATAGCAAAATTATCAGTTTGAGTAGTTGCTGCACCACCATAAGTGTCAGAACCACCACCGATATAATCAGAAACTAAAACTAAAGTAGTTGCACCAAGTGGGGTTGCATACCCTTTTAGCCATAGTAAACGATCAATGTTGAATCCAGCATCTGAGTATGGATCATGTCCGCCGTTAGCGTACAGTCCCATCGCAAAATCAAATGGCTGTCTTCCGATTCTTACGAATCCCTTATCACCTAAGTTAATATCTGCATGAAGATATTTAACAGAGAAAGAACCATAGTTTGCTGATATAGAATCATCGCCCCATAGTAAAGTACCGTTAAATCTATCAGTATATCTTAGATCATCTTGAACAACACCACCAGATTCTGAACCATCGGAATCTTCACCAAAAAGTCCAGCAGTAGCACCACCAGCAAGAGCGTTACTTAGAACATCAAAAGATCCTCTAATTGTAACAGCATCACTTAAAACAAGTTGTGGTGTAAGACGAAGAGTCATGTCAGCGAAATGAATGTGTTCGCCTGTAGCATCTCCATCTAAACCAGCAAGACCTGCAAGTTCACCTGGTGTCAAGATATTATGATAAGTAGCGTTATGGAGTGATCTCCATCTAAAACGCATAAAGCTTGGGAATCCACCAAGACTTAATTCAACCGCGAATGACGGGATAGCTAAGCCTAAGGCAAATACCAAAGCAAGTACATATTTCATAATACGCATAAACCTTTACCTCCTATGTAAAGTTAACCCTAATTTAACACTTTTTAGCATCATAAGTCAATCATTTTAGTAAGTTTTTATAGGGGTTTTTTAATTATTTCAGTATAAAAATCATATTGATAATATACATAATGTGTTAGCCCTTATAAAACGCCTTTAAAATCGCCTTTAATCGAAGATTTTGCCTGGATTCATAATATTATTTGGGTCAATTGTTTTCTTTATGGACTTCATTAGATTTATCAAAGTTGGATGTTCTGATAAAAGATACTCCTTTTTGTTTAAACCTATCCCATGCTCACCAGTAACTGTGCCACCCAATTCAAGTGTCTTTTTGACTAATTTATCGCTAAAGCTCCTAATTATCTTAAAATCTTCTTTATTTTCAGGATCGTAAAGGACGGTAACATGAAAATTCCCGTCACCAACATGACCAACGATTGGCGCTCTCAAACTAAGATTTTGTATTTCGTTTTCTGCAAATTTAATACAATTTGCCAACTCTGTTATTGGTACACACGCATCAGTTGCATATACACGAGCATCCGCCTTTAAAGCTTTAACAGACCAATAAACATCATGCCTAGCTTTCCAAAGCTTGTTTCTTTCTTCAAAATCCTTGGACCATTTAAATTTAAATCCTCCATTTTCTTCGGATATCTCTTTACAACTCTCAATTGATTCGATATTTCCATTTTCTGTGCCATGAAATTCGAAAAATAATGTTGGCTTGACTTCTAAGTCAGTTAATTTAGAAAAATTTATGCTTATATCCATTTGGTCTGCATTTAAAAGTTCAATTCTTGCAATAGGGACCCCAAATTGAATTATTTCTTTTACAGAATTAACCGCTTCATCAAGGGTATTAAAATGACATATACCGCTTATAATACTTTCAGGAATTGGATTTAATCTAAGCTGAACTTCTGTAATTATTCCGAGAGTACCTTCAGATCCGATAAACAAACCTGTTAAATTATATCCTGATGAAGTTTTTTTTGATCTACCACCAGTTTTAATAATCTCTCCATTAGGCAAAACAACGGTAAATCCTAGAACATTGGTTCTCATAGTTCCATATCTAACAGCCATAGTTCCTGAAGCAGAAGTTGCGCACATACCCCCAATAGAAGCATCAGCACCAGGGTCAATAGGAAAAAAAACACCTTGATCCTTTAAATAATTGTTTAGCTGTATTCTTGTTACTGAGGCTTCAACCCTACAATCAAAATCATCTTTATTAACTTCGATAATTTTGTTAAAATTCTCCAGGCTAATAGTAATGCCATCTTTAATCCCTACAACTTGGCCTTCCAATGATGTTCCGGCACCAAATGGAACAATAGGAACTCCAAACTTATTACAAATCTTTAATATGCTAGATACTTCTTGCGTTGTATTGGGAAATGCAACCCCCAAGGGAAGTATTGGATCAAATATATCCTCACCTTTTGAATAATTAGATCTAACGCTCTCAGAAACCGAAAACCTGTCATCAAGTAATTTATAAATTGCATCTAAGAAAGATTCTTTCATAGATAATAATTATAAACTGTTAAAAAAGTAAATGGATACTACTCTTTTTCTGTTTCTTCGCCACCCATCCATCCAGGTCTATTATCCCAAGTACTACTTAACCATGAGCAACTTTGAATAGATGAAAGCAAAAAAAGTGACAAGACAAAAACTTTTAAAAATTTTTTCAAGATAACCTCCGTTTGTTTATATATTAAATCGCAAAAAAAAAAGAGCAAGTTCATTATTCCTACTCTTACTTAGCCAGTATTTTCTCGTAATTAATTATTTAAAATTTAAGCTGAGCCTGAATTCTAAATGTTCTTGTTTGCTTATCGTTACCTATTTCTTGCTCTTCATTAACATATCCATAATCAGCATTAATTTTTAAATTATGTCCAACAAAATATTTAGAAACTTGGTATGTATGCTCAAATATTTTGTCTTTTTTTTGATCTGAATTATCCCTTACACCGTATCTATATCCTGCGACCCACCCATTAACTATATGGTAGTTACCTTGAATTCTAGTCCAATCTAGACTTTCTTTACCATTACCTAATATTGATTCGTTACCACTTAAAGTTGTATGTTCAAACTCACCTGAAAGACCTCTATACTTAAATCCTACATCATAAGTTGTTGATGAAACATCTAAATATGTAACACCTGTAAGTTGAGTTTTACCATTTTCGCTATAAGCAGTTGCAATATCTTTAAGTCTGTCGTCCAACTTACCGCCATGATCTAGAGGAGTTGAACCATCTTCTGATTTAAAAGCAGAGCCTGTATAATTAACGTTTAAACCGTTCCACCATAGTTGCGAGGCACCTAATCTTAGTTTCATTTTATCTGTCTTCTTAAGATCAGCTTGACTATATTTCATTTTACCAAAAGGCGTTAATTCAAACCTTGTTACATAAATTTTATCCCAAACATCAGCTTGGTCACTGCGTCTAGCGTTATTACCACCAAGGCCAGCACCTAAAAACCCTATTCCCTTAAATTTTTCATTTGGCATTGCGATCTCTAATTTAATCCCATGATCTCTTTCGAATGTTAAATGCTTGGAAGACCTATCAACAAAAGTTAAATTACTCGACGAAGTTAATTCCTCTAAAGTGTGGGGAACAACCATTTGACCTACAGTTAATTTAAGATTCTCTCCAACCTTGTAACCAAAATAAGCTGTTTTTATAGCAAAGCCTGAGCCCCCTCCAACACAATCAGTACCATTTTTATCCGAACATGTAACAAACTTATAAAAAATATCGGGGCTATAAACATACCCTTTAAACCCAAACTCAAATCTTCTGTTTTGAAATTCATGGCTTCTACCTTCCGAACCTTCGGCGCTTGGCGAACCTCTTTTCTCTTGGTTCTTCTGAGCAGAATCAAATCTAAACTGGTACCTTGCACCCATGCTTAGTTTAAAAGCATCCCCGCCTTTAAACTCTAGCCCCTTACCAGCTTTATACTTAATTTTAATATCTTTTGACTCGGTAACTAGATCTGTGCCAAAAGTATCCACAAATTTTTCAGTTATAGAATCATCTAGTGAGTTTGATACTGTATCTTCTTTGCTAATCGAATCAAAAGGTACGAGTATGCTTAAAAAGAACAAAAACGTTAGAGACAATTTCTTCATATTCTGATCCTCCCAAAAATATTAATACCCGTTTGCCTTGATCCACTGTACAAGGAAAATTGCACAAATTGAGATTCCAAGACCCAGGATAATCTTACCAAAATCTTTTGCTACAATTGGGAATATATATTTAAATTTATAATCACTTCTCATAGTTGAGATTGCCAATTCCCTTCCGGTCAAAAGACCAACAAAAACCCAAGTAGTTGACATTGGCAAGTTGTTTAGCTCTTTAAAATAGTACAGAATAGTTGCATAGATTAAATCTATTATTGTTGTTGATCTTAAATATCTAGCACCTGTCTTAGTTAAGATAATTTTTTGAATTCTTCCACCTTCAGACTTAAAAATTACTCCAAGAATAGTCACACCGACTAGTACTACACAAATTAATAGTTCTAATGATAATTGCCTAGGCAGGTAAACTGCAATGTTTGCCATATCATGTTGAAGCCATGCCATCCACAGATAACAACTAGAAACCCACTGTGCTATTCTCCAATATTTAACGTTATTAGGCTTAACCCTATCGTTTTTTTCGTCAATAAATTTAGCAATAACTATCCATAAGGCATAAGCTGTAACAGCCGCAAGACCATAACCCAGTGCAGACTTAACTATAATCTTTTCTAAAACAATTCCCGATGCAAAAACTGAAAATACTAAAAGAGTAGTAGAAACTGGTATTCCATACCTCGTCAAAATAAGTAGTATGGCTGGAGTCATGACATGGTACCATTCGGGTTCTACATAACCTATTCTTCCCAACCTGCCATAAGCAATATCTCCACCACTGGTATACCAGCAATAAATAACAATTGAAGAAAAAATGGTTGCTCCAAAAAGAAACTTCCATTTCCAATTAATTTTTTCATTAGCGGCAATAAAAGTTCCAAGTGTCTGGATAGAATCATTACCAATTACAGAATAGCTAGCAAGAATAAATCCTAGCATAGCCCATAAGCTTAAATCATACAGTTGTTCCATAAAAATAACCCCTTAAGAGGCTCTTGTAAGCCTCGTACAAATGAATTTCGAATTGATTAAAAAAAGTGAATAGAGTGTTTGGATTAAAGGAAATTAATAAAATAGAATTAATTTTTTTTCCCCATTTTGAGAATAAATATGAATCAAAAAAAAAATTTTGCAAGTGTTTTTTTATTTTTTTTTTAAGAAAAAAAAGTGGCTTAAAATATTTGTACTAATGCAACTTCTTCATCTCGGCTTTAGAAGAAGAATTATATATTTCTATTGCTTGTGGTAAAAGTTTTTTTATCTCATCAATTCTTTTCTGAGTCGGCGGGTGGGTGCTTAGCCAAGCAGGCGGTCTTTTTTGGTCTTTATTTTTTTCATACATAATCTCCCAAAATCTTACTGCCTCTTCAGGATTATATCCCGCTCTAGCCATATAAATTAAGCCTATTTCATCAGCTTCATGTTCGTGGGCCCTACTAAATGGCAATATAGCTCCAACTAGAACAGTAGGAATATAAGCCTGAAATACTGCATATTGAACCGCAGGATCTTTATCTCTCATCGCAATCTGTAAGGCTACAGAACCAATTTGTGCTAGAATTCCGAGGCTTATTCTCTCTCCTCCATGTCTAGCTGTAGCATGTGCAATCTCATGGCCCATAACAGCGGCTATCTGAGCTTCATTTTCCATAATGTCCAAAATACCTTCATAAAAGGCTATCTTACCGCCAGGAAGACACCAAGCATTTATTTGATTTGATTCAAGGACAGTAAATTCCCATTGATAATTTTTATTAGTTACAGGTGCAATCCTAAATCCTACTCTTTTTACGGCATCTAAATAAACTTTATTTGTCGACACTTTACTTTCTTTTACGACTTGAGAAAATGCAGTCCTACCTAAGTTTAATTCTTGATATTCCGATAATAGTATCAGCTGACTCCTTCCAGTAATTGGAGCAGTTGAACAAGCAATAAATATAGAAATAAAAGAAATTGCAAGAAAAAGTTTTCTTAGCATTTTTAAGAAAGAAACTCTTTCATTCTTTTAATACCTTCTGCGATGTCATCATCATGAACAGCATAAGTAACTCTTACAAACCCTTCGCCTTGAGTACCAAAAGCTGTACCTGCAACAACGGCTACACCAGCATCTACAACAAGCTTGTCAGTAAATTCCTGAGAAGTCATCCCAGTTCCTGTAATATCAGGGAAACAATAGAAAGACCCAGGAGGTGTAATACAAGATACACCAGGAAGACTATTAAGCCCTTCAACCATTAAGTTTCTTTTCTTTTCAAGCAAGTCTCTTTTTTCAATAGTCCAGTCTTGCGGACCTGTAACAGCTTCATAAGCAGCTCTTTGAATAAATGCAGCAACATTTGTGATAGAGTCTTGAAGAAAAATTGAAAGTTTTGTAATTATTTCCTCGTTTGCAACTGCAAATCCGATTCTCCAACCAGTCATTGCATAAGTTTTAGACCAGGTATCAATTACAATACATCTATCCTTCATTTCAGGTAAAGCGGAAATTGTCTTATGTTTTTTGCCATCATAAATAACCTGGCTAAAAATCTCATCAGTGATAACCAAAAGATTTGGATGCTTTAAAACTATCTCAGCAATTGCTTCGGGATTTTCAACAATCTGACCATTAGGTCTTTGTGGAGTATTGATAATTAAAAGTTTCGTTTTATCTGTGATCATGGCATCTAACTTTTCTAAATCATATTGCCAGTCAGTTTTATTTAATGGAGTATGGTCAATCTTTGCGTTTGCATACTTTGCCCAAACTTCATCAGGTGGATATCCTGGATTTGGAAAAATAACATGATCTCCATCTTCTAATAAACTTAATAAAGTCATCGTTAAAGCATTCTTAGCGCCGGCGCAAATTATAACTTCTTCAGGTTTAGTACCAGGCCTTCTATCTTTCATTGTTTCAGTCGCTATATATTCTCTTAGCTCTGGGAGTCCAGGACCAGGATCATAACGAACATATCCTGATTCAAGAGCCCTAACTGTTGCATCTAAAATATGTTGAGGAGTTTCAAAATCTGAACCTTGATAATCTCCCTTTTCAAAATGAATGATTTTTTTACCAGTTTCTTTTTCTAGTTTCTTCGCAACTCTCATACTATCCCATTGCTTAGGTAGTGTGAAATGATCAGTTCTTTTGCTAAAATTATATTTCATAAAAAGCCCCCTTAGGAATATCTACATCTCTAAACTAAAGGAAAAAGTATAAAATATATATCTTCTTTGTCTAGAATTTTAACAAAACATTTACTATATATATTGATTTCTTAATTAAACGAATTACTCCTGAAATATCTATTTATTTAGTTAAAATCATGATGTAATTTTATTAAAGGTAATAAAAATTCATGGATATTAAAAAAAATAAAAAAGTAGCCGCTATTGAAGTAAAAGAAGACAGATCTATCTCTGAATTACTAAAATTAATGGAAAATACAGGTTTTCAGGGAAAAAGCCTAGGAAAAACTATCTCTGTATTAGAAAAAATGGCTAAAGATCCTGATATCACAATATTATTTGGCTATGCAGGATCCTTATCAACTACAGGTCAATGGAAAATAATAAATTGGCTAATGGAAAATAATATTATCGATATATTAGTTCCAACCGGTGCAAACATTTCTGAGGATATTGTAGAAGCAATGGGGGGAGCCTATATCCAATCATCACATATAAACTCTGATGAAGAATTATTTAAACAAGGATTTAATCGATATTATGACGTACTAGGTGATGAAGTTGAATATTTAGAGATGACTGAATTAATCGGTGAGTTTATCATGACATTAAGTCAAGGCTATAACTATTCGTCCAGAGAATTCTTATATCAATTTGGGAATTGGTTAAATAAGAAAGAGATAAATTCTATTGTATCAGTAGCTGCAAAAAAAAATATACCAATTTTCTGCCCTGCATTTCCTGATAGTCCATATGGAGATGCTGGTTTAATTGCAAGCTCGAAAAATTTTAAATTAACTATAGATTCGATGAAAGACTATAGAGAGTATATGTCTTTGGCAGAGTTTGTTAAGGATACGGGGGTGATATATATTGGTGGTGGAGTTCCTAAAGATTGGATTCAACTGATATCTGTTACAGCTGACTTACTTTATGATAATAGAGAAATCCCAAATAGAAATAATCCAAAGTATAGAGAAAATGTAGGAAAAGAAGAAACTTATTATCCGCACCGATATGCTATACAAATCACTACCGATTCCCCTCAATGGGGTGGTTTATCAGGTTGCACCTTTGAAGAAGCCATTTCATGGGGAAAAGAAGATCCAAATGGTGACTTAGTTCAATGCTACTGTGATGCCACGATAGCACTTCCAATAATATCTCATTCTTTGATTGAAAGACTTAAGGGTTTTAAAAGGAGTCCAAAAGAACTAAATACGCTTATTAAGAATATTGATTAATTCTAGTGTTGACTTTGATGGAGTTGAGGATCCAAACACAGAATTAATAACTGCAACTCCATCAACACCAACATCCATAATAGAATCAACATTAGAGCTGTCTATTCCACCAATTGCAAATATAGAAGTATTGCGAACCTTATTAACGATCTCTTTCATCTTAGAAAAGGATGTTTCCACTCTATTGGGCTTAGTTTTAGTAAAATACGGTGTTCCTATTGCAATATAATCTGCGCCAAGCTCTGAGAACTTAATACATCTCTCTATGTCTCCATAGCAAGAAACACCTATAATTTTATCTTTCCCTATCTCCTTCTTTATATCCAAATAGTCTTCATCTGATTGACCTATATGAATTCCATCTGC
>MDTC01035370.1_pt1 | contig 12730 bp, 13 predicted proteins | sample 811181 | NCBI WGS metagenome assembly MDTC01 (sample SAMN05326644, study PRJNA326480) | marine metagenome | isolation source: seawater | place: Pacific Ocean: North | collected 2011 | reverse complement strand
ACTTGTTTTCCAATTGGATGACTAAAATAAATTGGTGAGGGATCAGCGCAAGATGTAATCAAAAAAAATAGTGCTGATAATATCATTAGAAAATTATTATTCATAATTATTTTTTTAATGTAAGTTTTTATTCAAAATTATTTCTAAAGTTAAATAAATATTTTTTTTTTTATTAAAACATGTACCATTTTTGGAATATCACATTATATAGATAAATAAATTAAAATATATCTGCCTATAAGTCAATTCTACTCTAAAGTTTAATCAGTTTAAAAAAAAGAGTATGAGATGCTTGTCAATATTTAGTTTGTTGTTAATTCCATTTATTTTTATAGGACAAACAAAGAAAAGTGAAAACTTAAATTTAAACCTAAATCAAAAAAGAATTCAATCTCTTTACAAAAGAAAAAAATATGATAGATGTATTAAAATAGGAAGAAATAAGCTTAGTAAAGGGAATTTAGACAGAGTAACATATTATTATTTAGCATTATCTTGCTTTAGACTTTTTCAAGAATCAAAAAAGCCATATTTATTAAATCGTTCAGTTAGATACTTAGATTATTCAAATTTCAATACAAATAAATTAGTCGAAAAAATTGCAAAAGATGATAGAGAATTACTCGATTTGATACATCAAAAGTTAATTGATTTAGCCAAAATTGATCTTAAAAATAATCTATCTCGATCTAAAAAAAATTTAAAATATGTAGAAGATATTTTTAATGATACTACAGATTATCTTTCCTTATGGGTTGTCACACATCCAAAACCAATATTTAAAAGTACTAAAGGAAGTTCCAAGGTAAAAAGGTTTGATAACATTGCAGAGGAGTTAACAGACTTATTTGAACAAGGCTTTTTCAATCAAAATTCTCTTTCAGAATATCTTGAAAAAAGACAAAACATTAATATTCCAGAGTTAGACTCTAAAATACTTGACTTTGTTTCAAAGTACTATGGAATTAAGGAAATTCCAGGTAATAAACACAATAAACAAGTAGTGAATTTCTTTCATGAGCTTGGTTTTACACACTATAATACTGATGAAACCCCTTGGTGTTCAGCCTTTATTAATTTTTGTGCAAAAAAAAATGGAGCTAAGTATGCTGTAGGCTTAAGAGCAAGGAACTGGATGAATTGCGGAAAAGCAGCTAACCCACCAAAAGTTGGCAATATTGTGGTATTTGGTTGGGGTGGAAAAAATTCTACGGCTGGACATGTAGGTATATATATATGTCAAGATGAAGAAAACACATATTGCCTTGGTGGTAACCAAACAGATGAGGTTAACATCACTCAATTTTGCACAAAAGATGTGCTTGGATACAGAAAATTAACCATTAAATAAATAAAATCATGAAATCAAAAAATAAAAAAATAGTTGCCGTAACTGCTAGTACAATAGCACTTACATTGATTGGTTATGCTAGTTTGTCAAGTTATAAAAACACAGATGAAATTAATGATAACTCAACCCAACTAGAATTAGTTAATAATAAAATAAAGGATGAATTAGTTTCCAAAGAAAATATTAAGGAAACAAATTTATTAGAAATTAAAAAGTCTTCAAATAATGATGAGCAAATAATAAAGGAGTTGCCTGTTTATTCCTCAATTAATTCTGAAAATAATTATAAGACTATTTCAAATATTTTGAAGGGAATATCGAAAGTAAAAAATCCTAAAAAAATCTATGACATTGATAAAGTTATGAAGAGAAAATGGGTCGTAGATATTGGAAATATGAGTTACAGATCAAATTTTGAATTAGTAGATGGGCACATTTATGTAGGTTCTAATGGCGAATATTTTAACGATTGGCACACTTGGGATAAAAAAAGTGGGGTTTATAAAATTAATGCCAAATCCGGAAAACTAGTAAAAAAGTTTGCAAACGGTAAAATGGGTGATATGGACGTAAATGGTCTTTTATACTATAAGGACTATTTATTTTTTGGAAATGATAATGATGAATTCTTGTGTACTGATTTAAATGGTGAAATAATATGGAGAATCCCTGTTTCTGGGGATGTGGAACACAGGCCAACTTTAGTTAAAAGGAAGGATGATAATGTTGTTGTTTTTGCCACAGAAGTAGGTGAAGTCAGAGCTGTAAACCCAGAAAACGGTAACACTGTATGGGAATACTATCATCCTGAATTTAATGGATGGAAAAAAGGCGATAATCGCTATGTGTTTAAATTAACAACACATTTTAAAAGAGGTTATATATTTTTCGATCAGCCAATAAGAAATGATTATAACGGAGATGGAGTAATGGATTTGCACTGGAATAGTACAGTTTTGAGTGGAAAAGATGGTAAATTGATAAAATCTCTGCCAAAAAAAATTAAGGCACTAAATAATGATTTAAATATAATTGAAAACCAATATCCTATTAAAGTTGGAAGTGGTCGAAATGCTAAATTTGTTCTAATCGACAATGCAAGTCCAACTATTGACTCAATGACTGGATCCTGGATACCAGGCTGTTATAAAGGAGACAAAAAGATCATGGTATTTAAGCAAGATGGAAGCTTATTAAGCGATTTTATAATTACAAAACCTAGTCATTTAAAATCTCCTTTTTGGTGGAATATTTCATTATTTAAAATAAATAATAATGAAGTAGCATTTTCAACATCCGAAGCCATTTACATTTATGATATCATAAACAACTCGCTTTCTGAAATCAATAATTTTAATAAAAAAACAACAAAAAAATCGGATTATTCTGAATACTATTATGTCAATTATGATTTAGATGGGATTGTCAAATTTTTACCAAATTATTTGAATACTGAAATTGGTTTGTGTAGAGCAGTTAAATGGGAATTTGGTAAAAAATGGGGATCAAATTCGGTTATTAAGTTTTTCAATGTTAAAAATAATAATGAGGTATTGAGCCTAAGACTTCCATCAAATACTAAGCGTAGTTCTTTCTCTGGAATTGAAGGCCCTTTTATTATTAGAGACGTCGATAATGATGGTAAACAAGAACTTCTTCTAGAATGTGATGAAAAGCTTATGTGTTATGATTTCTCATCAATAAAACTTTAATAATTATAAATTTTAAAACTAAAAATCATGAAAAATTTAAAAAAGAATAAAAGAACAAAATGGTTAATCGGTGGATTATCTGCTTTAATAATTAGTTTTTCAGCTTACACATATTATGATTATATGATTAGCTATGAAAAAGGAGTAATTCCAATGTTTGGAGATAATTTTACCTATAATGAAATGACCTTTGATGCTTCTCTGGGGTATGAATTTCACGGAGCAAATGGAACTCATTTGTCTATCCCAAAATCAGCGTTTATGGACAAAGATGGGAGAACAGTAAACGGAAAAGTAAAAGTAAAATTTAGAGAATTCCATGATGCAAAAAGTATTCTGCTTTCTGGAATTCCAATGCAAATGAATGATAATAGAAATGAATATATGCAGTCTGCTGGGATGATGGAGTTGAGAGCTTATAAGGGCGAAAATGAGCTTATTATGAAAAATGGAAAGTCAATAAAAGTAAATTTAGCAGCCCTTAATAAAGTAGATGAAAATTTTAATCTCTATTTTCTTGACAATGACGAGCAGTGGATAGAAACTGGAAAATTTCAGACTGATTCAAATCAATTTAAATTAGAGAGTATTGCTGCTATTCCAACTCTGCCAGTATTTCCTGAAAATCCTAATCCAGACAGTTCAGATTTTGTATTTACTCTTGCAATGGACTTGAAAAACGCACCCTATTTAAGATCTTTTAAAGATGTTGATTGGGTTATGGTTAAGAAAAATGGTGAGAGTAATCCATATAATGAATTAAGAACGGGTTGGGATAGGGTTAAAGTCAAAAAGATCGATAAAAAAGAGAATATTTTTAAGATTTCTTTTTTTAGAGAAGTCAAAAAACCAGGTTCAGAAAAGGTTAAAAATGAAAAATTTTGCCTAAATGCGATTCCAGCCTTGAAAGGAAAAGAACTAGCTGAAGCTTTAAAGAATTATAAAAATGATTTAAAAGAGTACGAGACGCTCTTAGCTTTAAAAGAACTTGAGGAAGAAAGATTAGCAATAGAATCTGATTTGGTAAATACATTTGAGATTGGTGCACTTGGATTTTGGAACTGTGATAAGTTACAAAATACTGAGATTTTAGCTAATGGAACATATGCGTTTGATTTTGAAGATCAGTTTTTGCCACTTGTTGACAAGGTTAAATTATATATGGTTTTAAATGATCAAAATGGGGTTTTAACCTACTATAATTTTAATTGGTCGGACATGCCATTTTTTATTAACGAGGATGTTGAAATTTTTGCTGTATTACCAGATTTAAAAGTAGCTTATGTAAGTGCTCAAGAATATACCAATAAAGTAAATAATAAAACAGTCTCAAAATTATTCACTAACAGAGTAAAATTTAAAACTCAGATAATGCCAAAAGAAAAGGCTTTTGCTTATATAGAAAACCTTAGAACAAATAATTCTACAACTTCTACAACCGAACTAGCAAATAATAACTAATAATTTATTTAAGATGAATACAAAAAACACAATTATTTTTTCAACTGCCATCGTTTTGGCAGTTGGAATTTCTTGCTTAACTTTTTTAAATAGATATCCTAACAGTAGAACTGGATATGTTGATGTAAAAGGGATGGGTCAAACCAATTTTGAGTCTGATCTCATTGTATGGGAAGGCAGTTATAAGAGAAAAAAATCAAATTTGAAAGATGCATTTCTTGCAATTTCCAATGATAAAAGTATTGTAGAGAAGTTCTTAATTGACAATGGTGTTTCTTCAAATGAAATTGTATTTGGACCTGTTAGTACAGACGAGGTTTTTGAAACTTTATTTTCTGATAATGGTGATATTATTGGAAAAAAATTTATAGGATATAAATTATCTCAGGATGTTATGATTGAATCTAAAAATGTATTAAATATTGAGAAAGTATCTAGAAAGATTACACAAGTATTAAATAGTGGTGTTCAATTTTATTCTCATAACCCAAGGTATTACTTTACAGAGCTAGCTAGCTTGAAATTAGATTTAATTTCAAAAGCCACAGAGGATGCTAGACTAAGAGCTGAAAATATTGTAGAAAAATCAGGAAAGGTATTGTCAGATTTAATAGATGCCGATATGGGGGTTCTTCAAATAGTTGGACAAAATAGTGATGAGAATTATTCTTGGGGTGGTTCTTTTAATACTTCATCGAAAAAAAAGACAGCAAGTATTACAATTGATTTAAGGTATTCTGTCAAAAATTAATTTATCTTTCAATATGAAAATTTTGGAATCTAATATTATAATCATAGCATTGATTTTAATACTTATTGCTCTGTTTCCAATTTGGCTAACATTTATTTTTATGTGGAATATATATCTTTTGTTCCTATATGTTCCACTATTACTGTTGTTGTTAGCTTCAATATTATTATTAGCAATTAGAAAAAAATGGAAGAAATTCTTTATTTATATTTCTTTAATTGCCTTGTTTTCATTTAGCTCCTATTACCTGATCCTAAAAATAGAAACAGTAATGAATGATGCCATTGAATATAGTTATCAGATGGATTCTAAAATTTCAGAATTAGAGAGTTTACTAAAAAATGGAGATATTATATTTCAAACTTCAACTTCAGCTCAAAGTTTAGCTGTCCAAAAAGTTACAAATTCTAAGTACAGCCATATGGGTATAATATACATAGAAGGTGATTATTTTTATGTTTACGAAGCTAGCAATAAAGTAAAAAAAACTAAACTTCGCGATTGGATTGAGAGAGGAGAGAATTCGCACTGTGTTGTAAAAAGATTAAAAAATGCAAAAAACACGTTATCTAAATCTAATCTTATTAAAATGAAAAAGATAGGAGAAAAATATCTTGGTAAAAATTATGATAGTCATTTTGGATGGTCAAATGAGAAAATGTATTGTTCTGAGCTAGTTTGGAAAATTTATAAGGAGGCTACAGGTATTGAAATCGGAGGATTAAAAGAGTTAAAAGATTTTGATTTAAGTTTTGCAGAATCCAAGAAAATTATTGATGAAAGAAAAATTAAGATTAATCCTAATGAAAAAGTTATATCTCCTGCAGATATGTTTGATTCTGATCTATTAACTACAGTATACAAATCAAATTAAAAAGAAAAATATTTTAATTTCAGCTATCGGTTTTAAAATAATAAATGGACACAAATATCCCAACTATAATAAACAATTTGGAGGGCACTATTTTTAAAGCATATTATGAGTTTAAAAAGTATTAAGATATTGATAGTAATTTTTCTATTTACATTTACTCTAGTTACATGTATAAATCCAGTCTTTCCTAAAAATCAACTTTTACAACATCTTGGAACAATAATTATTTCAATTATTTTATTTGTTGATCTAAAAAAAAATAAGTTGACTTTAAAAGCATTTTCTTTTGTTGGTATTTTTATTTTAATACATATTATTGGCGCAAGATGGATATATTCTCATGTGCCTTACCAAGAGTTTATTAGCAAATATTTTCACGAAAATTTAGCTGATCTACTTGTTGGTAAAAGAAATCATTATGATCGTTTTGTTCACTTATTTTTCGGCATTTTATTTATTCCTTTTTTATTTGAGTATTTTCATTATACATTTCAAAATTACAGACTTGCTTTGTTGTTAGCATGGTTGTCTGTTCAAACTTTTAGTATGTTGTATGAAGTTTTTGAATGGTCATTGACAGTTATGGTTGATCCAATTGAAGCTACTGAATATAATGGACAACAAAACGATTTTTTTGACCCTCAAAAAGATATGGCTCTTGCAATGCTTGGCTCGACAATAGTTACAATTCTCTATTTTTCAAAAAAAAAAACTGACAATGAAATAAATTCTTAACGTTGACAGTAATTAAAAATATATTAAAATTAACTGCTTATCTTTTTTTAGTTCCGATTATATATTTAATAGTTTCCTTGATTATTTCCTTTATAACTGTGGATAGAGTAGCGGAAAATGAAAATCTTGAAAAGAAAATATTTCTAAATACTAACGGAGTTCATTTGGATATAATTATACCCACTAAGGACATAGACGACAAGCTTATCTACGGAATTATGTATAATAAAAATGATGTCTTTCTTTCATTTGGTTGGGGAGATGAGAATTTTTATCTAAATACTCCAACGTGGAATGATTTAACATTCTCAAATGTATTTATTGCAATGTTTTTAAATAGCTCCTCTCTAATGCACGTTAGTCGTCATAGATACATTAATCCTAATTGGATGGAAATAAAAGTAAGCTCTTTGGAGTTCAAGAAAATAAATGAATATATCTTAAATTCATTTGAGCTTACATCTTCAGGAAAAAAGTTATTACTTAAAAATAGAGGTTATTCAAAAAACGATGATTTTTATCAATCAAAAGGGAGTTATTCTTTTATAAATACCTGTAATAGTTGGGTTAACAAAGCTTTTAAAGAAAGTGGTTTAAAGTCATGTTTGTGGACTCCATTTGATTTTACACTATTAAATAAATATGAATAATAATTTAAAAAAAAGTCTTTTACTTATATAGATATTTTTAGTTTAATAAAAACATTTGTTACAACATTTTATTTTAATTGGAAATGTATATGGTCATCGTGTCTTACTGAGTGACATCCGTGAAATCTAACTTTTCCACTTGTTAATTTTAGTCGTTTTTTTAAATGAGGTTCAATGAATAATTTTCCTGTACTTTTTTGGCGCACAATCAGATTTGCTAATTCCTTTGTGCCTTTATTCGAAAATTTGATTTCTTTATTTATTGTTCCAAAAGTCAAATATTTTGGGAAATCATAATACCAATTAGAAGTTTTACAAACTTCATTTTGTTTAGATTCATTGTCTTTTGGAGATTCATAAACGCCATAACCACTCATTGAGGGCTTTTTATTTGTTATTTGACCGTTCGAATTTTCGTAAATCAGAGATACATCAACTTTTTTCCCATCTTTGTGGCTTAAATGAGGTAGAAGAGGAAATCCATTGATGAATGGAAAGTTCGCATCCAAATAAATCATTTTTATTCCAAGATTTTGTTTTTCAAATTCGACTGAGATTTGGTTGAGTGATTCATTTAATGCTGGTCTTACATAATTTCTATTTGCAAGAACATAAAAGAAAGATCGCGCCTCTAAAAAATCTGAGTCCTTTATTTTTTCACGTCCAAAATAAGGTGCAACGTTTGGAACTATTAGAAAAGTTGATGTCAAGTAAAGTGCTGTAAAAATTCCAAGCTTTTTTAATTTTCTTTTGTTGGTGTTACTTTTAACTGAAAAAATTGCAATTATATAAATAATTCCTCCAATTTGAGTAACGACTGTTAAAATGGCAAAAACTAATAAATGCAGTGATATTTTTAGTGTCAATTTCATATTCAAACCATTAAGAGATTTTTAAAAATAATTATAAAAATTATCTTAAAAAAGTAAATTATAAAATTAGTTAGGAAATTGTTTGTTAAAAAAGTTGATAAACTTTTAATTAGGTTAGTACGTGTCTTAATGTGCCATAAGACCTGCTAACAAGTATATCATGAGGTCCTTCTTCATTAAGACCTTCAATAGATGAATCATATAAAAAGATATAAGACTGTGAGTATTCTACTAATATTCCAGTAATTTTCAATGATTTGTCTTCCAATATTTCTACTTCAACCTTTTTACCAATATATTTTTCCCATGTTGGTTCATATGAATTTGAAGTTAGATTTAATAATGAATCATCTTTTAAACGGTCAACATGTTTAGCCTGCGAAGACAAAGTTTTCATTGGTCCCATTGTTTTGGCAGAAGCCATTAAAAGATTTACAATTTCATTGACAGCATCTTTTGCAGTAGCAAAAACATTAGCAAGTTTTCGCTTTAATTTTGAATATACACCGGGATTCAAAACTTTTTTAAGCACTCTACTTCTTTTGTTGTTTTGGTTTATATCAAAATGGTTATGTAACATTAAAATCAACTGCATGTTTTTGAATTCATTTTTGTACAGAATAAATTTCTTGTTAATTTTTTCGTTGTTTTCAAAATCAATAATCAAAGAATTTGATTCTATTTCAGCTCTTCCCCATATAGTTTTTGTTTTTGAATTAAAAACATGAATAAAATAGCCATCAATTTTTTTAAGACACCTGTCTTTTTTTCGCCCCTTAATAAAAGCACTTAAAAAAGTAACTATAACGATAGCTATAATTGTAACTGTTAATGAGTCCATTTAATTTTATATTAAAACCAAAGATTTAATGTATAATTTTTTTCAATGTTTTCTTGGAAATTTAAGGGTAAATTGTTGTAAAAATTAATATGAGTAATTGATTCAACCGAATCTATATTTACAACATAATTCTCTAATGAATTATCACACTTTTTGTTAGGTAATATAAAACCAATACCGTTTTCAATTTTGGGACAATAAATTACTTTATAATAGAGCTTAGGAACAGAAACATTATTAGGTCCTATTGTTGTAATTAATGAATCTAAGACACCACCACAATATATAATTGTTGAGTCATATTTATTAGACCATTCTCTAACTTTAGATTCTAGCTTCTTCCAAATTCCTCTGTTAAACGAGGGGTGTTGAGGTGACATGTTGCTCATGAAAAATGATTCTGACATAGCAATTTCAGAAAAAGCCATATCACCAGCTGGACAAAGATGTCCTCTATCATAACCACTTTTTTTATAATCCTCTAATGATGCAGAATTAGTTTTTACAAGTGGATCAGTCCTAAAATTATTTTTTCTTTTAAAATTTTTTGATGATACACTTTGTTTAGTATTAACATATTTGACCCATAATGGTTGTTCATGAATCTCTGAATAAACAAATGAATAATGACGGTGTCTAATTATATTTTCATCGTAAATATTTTGTGATGAATTATTTGGATGATTTGTAAGATCATTATTTTTTTTCTCTGATACTTCACTTTTATAAACTTGAGTATTATTGCTTTCACTATGATTTAAAGTATCAGATCTACCACTGTTAATTATAAAAAATATTAAGCAAATCAAAAAAATTATTGAAATACAGAGAATTATTTTTTTCAATTAAATAATTTAAAATTAATTTTCAACAATTATAATTAAAATCAAAAGGGAATATGCAAAAAAACACAAATATTTTATAACAGTTTATTTTAAAAGGGTATGAATTGTATAACTTCAAATAAAATAATAAAATTAAATTTTCAGAAATTGGACTGCTATTTTTAAATCTAAAAATTGATTTCGTACAATGAAATTTTTCAAAAAAGCATCTATATTGATTCTAATTTTAGCAATAATTGGACTTTTATTTCGTGGATGGTTTTTTAGAAATTTAGTAACTTATAAATCAATTAGTGTTCGGCCTAATTACATAGTAAAGGATAAAAAACTCTTTAAATACATTAATGAAAATATTAAAGAGCAAACTGATCTTGATGTAGTGCAAATAATTGAACTTGGACTTTCAATAACCTCAAGACAACTGAAATTCACTGCAAATGAAAACGATGTAGACCCAAATAAGCTTATTACATCTAGAAAAGCTCATTGCATTGGTTATGCCTCTTTTTTTGCTACAACATGTAATTATCTTTTAAAAAAGTATAATCTTAGTGATCAATGGACTGCAAAACCTAAAGTTGGACAACTTTATTTTATTGGACAAAACATTCATAAATATTTTAATTCTCCATTTTTTAAAGACCACGATTTTGTAACTATTGAAAATAAAAAAACAGACCAAACATTTGCCGTTGACCCTACTGTATATGACTATTTACTAATTGATTTTATAAATTATACTAATTAGACATCAATAAATTATAAAAATTGCACTACATTCTTCTACAATAACCATCTTATTAAAGTAAATTGGAAAACGATTTTAAGTGAGATTTTATTAATGTAAACTAATGAATACAAGAAAAGTTCAATATTACTTAAAAAGATTATAATATGGACATTAAACTGATCAAAGAAATAAGAACGCAAACAGGCGCCTCTTTTGGGGATTGTAAAAAAGCCTTAACACAAGCCAATGGAGATTTGCAAAAAGCCATGGAAATTGCCTCAAATATGCTCAAAGCTCAACAAGATGCGGAAAATGAGGAAGCTAATGCGGAAATGCAAAAAGGAGCAATTAATCAATTGAAGTCTGAATTTGATGCCCTTACAGAAATTATTAGCGATAAAACAGACCCAAATAGCTTATGGAAACTTGCCAAGCTCATCAGTAATAAATATGATTTAGGACTTTCTGAAGAACAGAAAAAAAAATACTATGTTACCAGTACACTTTTATCTCCTTTAGAATCCGTGCCAGAGGATATAAAAAGTGAATTTATTGCTAATTACAATGAGCATAAAAAGCAACTACTAAATTCAGCCAATAGTTCAGAGTTAAAAAATCTAGAAATTAAAATTCAAGATTCCATCACAAAACAGCTTCAAAACCATGGGGCGGTAGACGGTCAAATTGATTGTTTACGCATTGATCCAACACTGTTTTCAACAACCGTAGATTTAACGAAAGGATATAATATACTCAGCACAGATTGTAAAAGTATCAATGAAGTCGTTGAAACACTTTTTTCCGATGCTTGGTATGATGATGATATTGTTCGTTATTCGGAAAATGGTACCGACTTGAATCAATTATTTGATGAGTCCAACGGGACATTTAATCTTGAAAATGAATCACCTGATGGGGTATCAGCATATTATGTTGCCACCGCAGCCATGAAAAGTTTAGCTGATGGACCTTTTGAAGAATATGGTTTTAAAGGGCAATGGGAAGAAGTAGATGCTGAGGAATTGGATAAATTAACAGCTTTGATAAGCAAAAGAAATAGCGCCTCAAGTGACATTAGTTTACTAGAGATCATAGAGTTATTTATTAATAAAATTTAAATAAATAAGCATATGGCTAAATTTGAATTTGACATTATTGAGACTTTAGTTGCATGGATAAATGATCCAACTGGAGGAGAAATTGTATTTCATCCAGAATTTGGTTCCATTCCTTCTGAAATGCTAGACTGCTTGAAAGAATTAAGGGATCCAGAAGTAAGAGATGATTTGATACGTGTTCGATCATTAATTCCAAAACTAATTTTGGACAAGTCTCAATTAGAGTCAGAGTGGGGTAAGCTGAGAACACATGATTTGGCTCTTAAGTTAAATGCAGACAAACTTTTGTTGAATTATTTAGAGGAGCCAATCGGAATAGAATCTAACCCATTGGGGATATTTGATAATATAAGCGCACTACTGGATTATCTTATTGGATTAGAATTTGATGATTAGTTTAGTTCAGTTTTTCTAAAAAGGATTTGATTTCAGTTTTTATTTCATGGTCTGTTATATCCTTCATCTCATTTAATCCTTCATTCGAATTGCATACAGGGTTGTATTTCCATAGCAAATACGTTTCAACCAAACTGGCCAAATTCTCGTAGTATTCTTTTTCTTTAACAGATTGACTTTCAATTTTGAGTTCGCCTTCTTTGTGTCCAATGAGTTGCATATAATGAAATTGAAATTTTGGTAAAACATTCTTTTCGAAGTTTGTTTTGTCTTGCTCTTTAAAAGTATGCCAATTATCTTTTGCAAATGCTAATCTCTTGACTGATGTGGAGTAATCTCCTCCTTCCATACGGCCAGCTTTTAAAACAAACGCTTTGTATTTATCTATGCCCTT
>MDTC01201140.1_pt1 | contig 12731 bp, 15 predicted proteins | sample 811181 | NCBI WGS metagenome assembly MDTC01 (sample SAMN05326644, study PRJNA326480) | marine metagenome | isolation source: seawater | place: Pacific Ocean: North | collected 2011 | reverse complement strand
TGGGTCTTTTGCAGGTAATGCCAACCTTGTTTATGATGGCTCTTCTTTAATTACCATGACAAAAAGCGGTGCCAACACAGGAATTAAACTAGATGTAGCCAGCGACACTGAAGCGCATTCTGGTAATATCGCTTTCTATAAATCTGAGGCTGCTGGCGCTGCAAGGCTCGACAAAGATGCCGTTTATGGGCAAATAGATTTTTATGGGCAGACAGCCAGTAATGGCTATCATCATGCTGCTGCAATTAAGACTTTAGTAGGAGAGTACTTTTATTCTGACAACTATACTCCGTCGGATATAGAGTTTTGGGCTACTCCTGCTGACCAAACTTCCCCAATAAGAAGACTTGTGGTTAGAGGTGGAAGTTCTAATACGGATGCAGGAGCGCTTGAAATTTGGCATAACGGTGGGGCAAACAAAGGCGGAAGGGTTGACTTTGTAGATGATGATGGAACTCAACTAGGTTATTTTGGGTATTCTAACAACTCTGCTTTCTATATTAAAAACAATATGACCTATGCTAATAATGGAAATATCTTTATGGAAGCAGAAGGAGATATTTATGTACGAGCAAGAGGTGAATATGAGGTTCAATTTAACCAAAATGGTTTAGAGCCGTATGCAGATGAGGGATACAAACTTGGGGCTTCTAACAGAGAGTGGTCAGAGGCTTATATAGTTGATTTAAAAATTTCAGGAAACTCTACAATGACCGGAACTTTGACGGTTGGTGTAGATGATACTGGCCATGATGTCAAGTTCTTTGGAGCCACCTCTGGAAAATACATGCAGTGGGATGAATCAGCGGACGCCTTAATTGTTAAAGACACTGTAGACGCAGTTAATTTCAAAGTTAATGGTGGTCAAGGCTCCGATGGACAAGTTTTAACTTCAACAGGAAGCGGTGTAGCGTGGGAAGATGCTTCTGGCGGTGGAGGATCACCTGCTGGTTCAGATCATGATGTGCAGTTTAACAATAGCGGTTCTTTTGGTGCTGATTCAAACTTTACTTATGACGGCTCCACGGTAAACATAAAAGCAGCACTCAATGTTGGTGTTAATGATACTGGTCATGATGTCATTTTTTATGGAGCAACAGCAGATAATGCTTGGTTCTGGTGGGATGAATCTACAGATAACTTACTGTTAGGTCCTTCTACCAAGTTGGGTATTGGTACAAGTTCGCCTGAGACTCCACTCAACATCTCCACGACCAACAAACTCGGTTCAACATTCACAGGAACCGTAGATGGTGAAGGTCTGCGAGTAGATCAGTCTAACTACTCGGCAGGTAACTATGTTTCTCTTGTTGAGGGATCTTATCAAGATAACCAGACCGCTGCTCATGTCAGAATTGGTGCGATGTATGACGGCAGTGGCTCGCATTTAGTGTTCGGTACGTCAAACAACTTCGGAAACGGTATTACCAACACTGCAATGGTGATTAATCAGTCAGGCGAGGTTCGCTTTAGTGGTGACATCTACGGCACGCAAGGCACAAATTTCTTTATCGGTAATGATTCTAATGAGCGTGTCTTGTTCCAAGAGTCCAGCAACTCAATATTCTTCATGGCCAACGGTACCTACCGTGCATCATTCGATAGCAGTGGACACTTTACCCCATATGCCGACAGTAGTTACAATCTAGGTTCTACTTCGAATCGCTGGCAGTATGCTCACGTTGACCGATATTATGTTGGCGACTCAGACAGTTACATGGAGTTTGAGGCTGACGGTGGTGCGGGCATTGATGGTCCGGGTATTAGGTTTGTTATCAACGGTGCCGAGATGTTCAAGGTGGCTCGTGAGAATGACGACACGAACGACACGATGCTACTCCTTGGTGAAAACAATGACGGTATTCGATACAGAAAAGATGACGAGAAATTTGCAGTAGTTATCGGTTCTAACGATAGATTCTGCGTTGAAAACGCCACGAGTAGCATTTACGGTAGCGCTGATATCCTTCGACTATACACAACTGCTTCTGGTGATCAGTCTGGTTATATAGGATTCTATAACAATGGTACTACCCGATACGGTTACATGGGGTATCCTGCTAATGATGACATGTATTTCAAGAATGAAAACTCTGGCGGTCAGATTTATAACATCTCACCGGGTACTTACATGTACTGGCATGTTGCTGGTGCGTATGAGTTACGTTTGAGTTCTGCTGAGTTGCGGCCTTACACTAATGAGGGTTTGAATTTGGGTGCTTCTGGTGCTGCTTGGAACATCTTCTATTTAGGTCAAGGTAACACATTCTCATCAGGCGGTTATTGGACGCTCCGTTCACGAGACTCTGACCGACAGGTTATGGAGTACACATCCAGTGAGCGTTTCAAAAAAGACATTGTAGACCTACCCTTAGACGAAGCGTATCAAGTACTAGACGCTAGACCTATTAAGTTTAGAGGTATTGATGACGATTCTTCGGTTCCTCTTGAAGCAGGTTTATCTGCTGAAAGTCTCCACAACTCAGGATTTGAGTATGCAGTACGTTATGATGAAGGTCATTGGGGTGAAACTCCACGGGCTGTTTACTACGAAATGCTCACAGCACCGCTTATTAAGATTTGCAAAGATCAGAAAGATCGTATAGAATCTTTAGAAGCAAAGGTTGCCGCATTAGAGGCAGCATAAGGAGAAGAACATGGCTTTACTCATAGTTAATGCAGCAAACGCTGAGGAACCCGAAGAACAGAACAAGTATTATTGGTCAACTACAGCGAATGACTGGGGCACAAAGGCCGACGCAACTAGGTTCACTGTGGAAGAATCAAAAAACTTTTCAATGTCGGAAATTCCCACTGGCATTGCCACATGGCAAGACGAAGACAAATTCCCTAGTTAAAGTTGACATTTTTTAATTCCCATGATAAGATAGTCGTTATCTTTATGGAAGGGCACTAAAATGAATACAGACAGACTTCTTGGTTTAATTTTTCTTGGTTTTATGGCTAGTTCCGCAGTAATCAGCACATCCACCGATAAAGATTCGCCTGAGGTTGAAGCACAAGTTTCAGAAGTGCAGTTGGTTGTCAGTGACGAAATTTTTGCTGAGTCTAGGACTGCTGTACTCCCTGAAACTGAATCAACCGATGTTGAAGAACCTGATGTTACCGTTGTTGAGGAACCTGTTGGAGAAGTGGAAGTGGTTGTTGTAACAGCGGAACCTGTTGAAGGCTATTCTATTGGGGAAGATTTACGAACCCTTGCCACACTAACCTATGATTATAGGTGGAAAGAGATTAGTCAAACAGTTGTTAGCCTTCAGACAATAGTTGGCGTAACACCAGACGGGGTTTACGGCCACATGACTAGAAACGCTCACATACAAGCCTTAAAGGATAGGGACTTAGATGCTACAATTGTACCGTCAGTCCCAACATACGCAGTTACTCCACGATGTGAGCAATGGTGGGATACTGCTTTATCAGTTGGTTGGGATGAGTCAGAACTATTACAACTTGGTGCGATTATGTATGCTGAATCACGATGCACCCCTGATGCTATTAGCCCAACGTCAGACTATGGCTTGGCACAGATAAACTGGACCGCTCATGGCGCAAGGCTTTCAGATAAGGGCCTTACAAGGCAAGATCTGTTAGACCCTGTTATTAATCTGCGAGAGGCTAAAGCCATCTCAGATTTTGGGGCACTTGCGTTTGGGTGCAAGTGGCAACCTTGGTACATGAGTGGTAGTTGGTGCTAGTATAAGATACATGAGTACTGATATTGGAATTGACTTAAGTCGTTACGCCCTTGGCTGGAGCGATGAAGAAGACTACGCCTACAAACCGACAAAAGGTTTAAATGAAAACCTCATTCAAGAAATATCTTGGATGAAGGGCGAACCGAATTGGATGAGAGACTTTCGATTAAACTCACATAAACGGTTCAGAAAGCGTCCCATGCCCCACTGGGGTGGCGACATGTCTGAAATTAACTTTGACAACATTTACTACTACATAAAACCCACAGGAGCGTTGTCTAAAGATTGGGATGATGTTCCCGAAAGCATTAAAGAAACTTATGAGAAACTTGGTATACCTCAGGCTGAAAGAAAGTATTTAGCAGGGGTGACTGCTCAATATGAATCAGAGGTTGTTTACCACAGGAATCGTGAAGACCTTGAGAAGCAAGGTGTTATATTTTGCGATATGGATACAGCGTTAAAAGAACATCCAGAGATCGTTAAACAATACTTTGGAAAGGTTATTCCACCTAACGATAATAAGTTTTCAGCGTTAAACTCAGCAGTGTGGAGTGGTGGGTCGTTTATATATGTGCCACCAAATGTTAAAGTTGAAATGCCGTTACAGGCATACTTTAGAATTAACGCAGAGAATATGGGTCAGTTTGAAAGAACGTTGATTATTGCTGATGAAGGGTCGGAAGTCCATTATATTGAAGGGTGTTCTGCGCCTATTTACAGCACGGACTCTCTCCATTCTGCTGTGGTCGAAATAATCGTAAAAAATTCAGCACGGGTTACTTACACAACGATTCAGAATTGGTCTAGCAATGTATTTAACCTAGTGACAAAGCGTGCGATTGTGGAGGCTGAAGGCCACATGGAATGGATTGACGGCAACATCGGAAGTCGTCTGACAATGAAATACCCTGCGGTTGTGATGGTAGGGCCTAAAGCCTCAGGTGAAGTTTTATCTGTAGCCTATGCCGGTGCTGGCCAACATCAAGATGCTGGAGCAAAAATGACACACGCTGCTCCAGAAACTACATCTAAAATTGTTTCCAAGTCTATTTCCAAAGATGGCGGAAGGTCAAGTTATCGTGGCCTAGTTCGTGTTGAAGACGATGCTTATGGATGTAAAAGCCATGTTCAATGTGATGCTTTAATTTTGGATGAGGATTCCGTAAGCGATACTTATCCGTACATGGAGATTGGCTCAAAAGATGCCATCATAGGGCACGAAGCGACAGTATCAAAAGTAGCGGATCAACAAATCTTTTATTTAATGAGTAGAGGTTTAACAGAAGAACAATCCATGTCTTTAGTGGTTAATGGGTTTATTGAGCCTGTAACAAGAACTTTACCAATGGAGTATGCGGTTGAATGGAGCAGGCTTATTGAGTTACAAATGGAAGGTTCTGTAGGTTAATCTGGTGATAGAATATAAGTATGCGATACTTCTACAAGGTTACTTTAGATCGAGTTGTTGACGGCGATACTGTTGATGTTATCATTGATTTAGGCTTTGACATTTTACACAAAGCCCGTGTTCGCTTGCATGGTGTCAATACGCCAGAGACAAGGACTCGTGACCTAGAAGAAAAGGCGTTAGGTTTAAAGGCTAAATCTTTTGTCCAAGTGTGGTTGGGTAAAAGCGATCATTTTTACATTCAAACTTTTAAAGATGCTGGCGGCAAATACGGAAGAATCTTGGGTAAGATTTACCTAGATGAAGAGCGAACTGAGTGCTTGAATGACGACTTGCTGACCAATGGTCACGCAACAGAGTACTTTGGTGGTAAAAGGTAACCTTGACAGGGTACTATTGCCACGCTAGTATAGTTGTATGTATAAAGAAAACACTCCTCAAAAAGTAGTAACACACGCAATTACTGAGAGCACTACAAATACTCAAGTTGCTAACACTAAAAGAGCCATTGATCTCCTAATATCAAAAGATGGAGTTTTCAGGACTGACGAAAGATGGGTCCACGATGCCTTAAAGCCATTGGCTGATGCAGGCGTAGTGACACAAGAAGGCTCAACTATTGCTATTGGCAGTAATTTTGAAACCTACCTTCTTAACAGTTGCGAAAACTACCCTGAGTTTTCTGACTCCTTAGTAGGATACAGATCTTTGGTACAACAAAAGATTGAAGAGTACGACGTTGCTGACTCTGCTGTAATGGATAAGTTGCAATCAATATCTTCAACAGATGAAAAGATTGTATATTTAACGTCAGTTGTGAGTGAGGCTTACGGTAAACTTAGTAAGGCTATTGAACAAACTCAAGCACTAGAAGCAAAACTTGCAGAGATGGACGTATCTCTTTCAGTAATGGAGTCAATTACTTTCGATGAGGATTCTAACCAATAACGCAAGAGTTTTGCTTGCAGTTTTAGAAAACCCACACATGAATCAAAGGCAGATTAGTCGCCTATTGGGTATGCACTACCAACATGTTTGGCGTTCTTTAGACAGACTTGTCAAAGAAGGCGTGCTGTACAAACAAAGACAAGATCGTAGGACTTTCTTTCGTGCTGCTGATGGGTTTTACGAACTAGAAGAGATAAAGCGACTAAAGGCTTGCATAGAGTCTGATACTGTGCTACAATGAGGATTGGTGATTACATATGACTAAAAAAGTTAAAGCAAAAATTTTATACTACGATTTGGAGACGGCACCAAACTTGTCTTTCGTTTGGGGCCAGTACGAGCAGAATGTAATTGATCACAGTCGTGAATGGTACATGCTGTGCTTCTCTTACAGATGGGAACATGAGCGAAAGACGAATGTCTGTTCACTTATTGACTTCCCTGAATCGTACAAGCAAGACCCAGAGAACGACTTTCATGTCGTTAAGCGACTCCACGAGATGATTGACGAGGCAGACATTATTATTGCCCACAATGGCGATAAGTTTGATATGAGAAAAGCCAATGCACGTTTTGTTGCACATGGCTTGGGGCCTGTTTCTCCAGTACGTCAGGTTGATACTCTTAAGGTTGCTCGTAGATACTTTATGTTCAATAGCAACAAATTAGATCATTTAGGCAACTATCTTGGCGTTGGTCGCAAGGTCGCTACAGGTGGGTTTGAAACTTGGGCTGGTTGTATGCGTGGTGATCGAAAGGCTTGGAGAACTATGATCAAGTATGCTCGGCAAGATGTTTCTTTGCTTAGAGACGTTTACATGAAACTCCGCCCATGGATGACTAACCATCCTAATCTCAATGTTTATGACGGTGGTGCTTCATGCCCAACGTGTGGTTCTGATAACTTACAGAAGCGTGGTAAGCGACATACGCAAACTACCACCTATCAAACATATCAGTGTAACGATTGTAAATCCTACAGTCGTACAAGGCTAGCAGAAAAGGTAGAGAGGCCGGAAATCGTTCCGTAAGCCAAATGCGAAAACTTAATAATTGTGAGGATCTTTACTCGGAGATCCCAGACCGTCTATACGGTGACACTGTGTCGGATGCTTGGTACGCATTTTACGAAAAGGAGTTATGTGTACTAACGAATGCAAAGGGCTATTTATCGTCTCATTGTTATGACTCGAAAGAAGAGTTCAGAGACGTTAGGTCTTTTATTATTGAGGAATATAATCTAGTGAGAATGGAAATTTACACTGATGCTGAATATTAGAAAGTATAAGGGCTATTCGTTTGACGATGTTTTAATTGCCCCAAAGTATTCAACTGTTAGAAGTAGAAGCGGAGTAGACCTATCCACGACTTTAGGTCATGTCTTGATGGACATTCCGTTTATTGCTGCAAACATGGACAGCGTTTGTAGTCCTATGATGGCTGGTACTATGGATCAATTAGGTGGGTTTGGTGTTATGCACAGAAACATGCCTGTTAAAACCAAAAGTGACCCTTTAGAAACAAGCCGATTCGGTTGTGTAGCGGGAAGGACTATTCGTTCTGCTGTTGCCTTTGGCGTAAACGACGACTTGGATGATGTTATATCAGAAGCCAACTGTTGGCGGACACAGATCCTTGTTTTAGACATTGCGCATGGTCACAGTAAGCACGCCCTTGATGCGCTTAAGTATGTGAAAAGTGGTATTGATCATGAAGTGACTATGGTTGGTGGTAATGTTGCTACTAGGCAGGGAGTTGCCGATTTGGTAGATGCTGGTGCAGATGTTGTTAAGGTTGGAATTGGACCCGGTAGTGCCTGCTCTACAAGGATTGTTACAGGCGTGGGTGTACCGCAATTGAGTGCTATTGCTGATTGCGCTTATGAAGCCGACATGTTAGGAGCACAAACTATTGCTGACGGGGGGATTAAGAGTTCTGGTGATGCGGCTAAGGCTCTTGGTGCTGGCGCAAATGCGGTAATGTTAGGTAATCTTTTGGCTGGTGCGCATGAGTCTCCTGGTCAGGTAGTTGATGGCTACAAGGAGCATCGTGGTATGGCTTCATCTGAGGCAGGATCTGATTACCCAGAAGGTGTTGCTGGCCGTGTGGCTTATGCTGGAAAGACCAAGGATATTATCAGTAATCTTTGTAAGGGTGTTGCTTCTGCCTGTAGTTATGTAGGCGCTTTTGATTTGGTTGATTTTCACCTAAACACAGAGTTTATAGAAATTACATCCTCAGCCTTGCGTGAATCTGCTCCACATGATATAATGGTAGTATGACAAATGATGCACCTATAACACTATTAGATGACTGGTTGCACGATACATACACCGCAGAGAACTCAATAGGCGAAGTGATTCTGGTTCGATCAGATGACGACTTTGCAGATTTTAGAGATTGGTTGTTTGAAAGAAAACGACCTCTGGCATACGATATTGAAGCGACTGGTCTAGACATATTTTCCCCTACATATGAAATCAAAAGCATTCAGTGGGGCGACAAAGATAAAGCATGGGTTTTCCTATGGACTGAGCCTTGGTTCCAAAAGTCTATTGATATTGTGATGAAGGAGACGGACTGTCGCCTTTTAGCCCACAATGCCGCTTATGACACTCTTGCACTAGATAGGCACAACCATGTTGATGCTTTAGAGATGCTTGATAGAACGTTTGACACGAAGATCCTATCGCACCTAGCGGACCCTAGAAGTCGCTCAGAGGGCGGTGTAGGGCATGGACTTAAAGTGCTCTCAACATTCCACGTTGACCCCTCAGCACCTGATTCAGATTCTGCTTTGAAAGATTTATTTAAAAAGCAAGGGTGGAGCATACAAGAGGGATGGAAAAATATTCCTGCGGCACACCCAACCTTAGTGCACTACGCTGGTACTGATGTTATTTTGACTGCTAGGTTATTCCCTAAGTTAAGAGATGAGGTTAAGCGTAAGACTATGGACCATTTGGTCAAGTATGAGCACACTTTGTCTAGGCTTGTGATTGACATGCAACGTCGTGGTGTACGGATTGATGTTGACTATGCTGAAAGGCTCGCTGAGGAAATGACTCAGGAAGAGAGGCATCATCTAGGTGTCATCAAGTCTTTTGGTGTTGAGAATCATAATGCAACAAAACAGGTTGCTGAGGCTTTGATAACTCTTGGGGCTAAGAGTCATTTGATTGAAACAACAGCATCTGGCGCTATTAAAGTAGATAAGACTATACTTAACGGTATTGCTGATAATCCAAACCTTGGAAACGCTGCTATGCTTGCTAAGTCAGTTATGGCTGCAAAGAACAATGCTAAATGGCGTGATGCTTACGTTCTTGCTTCTATTGACAGCATGGACGCTAACGGTAGAGTGCATCCCAGTATAAACAGCCTTCAGGCTCGTACTGGGCGAATGTCAATAAGCAATCCTCCGTTACAGCAGTTACCCTCTGGTGAAGATGCTATACGTCGCATGTTTCTTGCTGAAGACGGGTGTAGAATGGCGTCTATTGACTTTTCTGGCGTAGAACTGAGGGTACTTGCGGCTTTATCTCAAGATCCTGTTATGTTAGAAGTTTTTAGCAAGAATGATGATTTGCACCAAACCACAGCAGATAGTACGGGAGTTACCCGTAAAGTTGCTAAAACTGTAAATTTTGGTAAAGTTTATGGCGCTGGACCTAAAACCTTAGCCAGACAGTCAGGGCTATCGGTTGAAGAAGCACAAAAAGTATGTGATCTATTCGATTCAACGTATCAGGGCGTAACGAAATACTCGCACCAACTTGCATCTCCAGTGAAGAAGGGTCAGCGAAACTACGTTATAACTCATACGGGTAGGAAACTTCCTGTAGATCAAGAGCGTCCGTATGCTGCTTTGAACTACTGCATACAGTCTACAGCGAGAGATGTTCTCGGTAGAGCCATGATAAAGGTCCATGAGGCTGGCTTGTGGCAATACGCACTACTACCTATACACGATGAGATCCTATTTAGTTTCCCTAAGGACAATGCGGAAGAACTCTGTCGTGAGGCTGGTGTTACTATGGAAATGATACTCAAAGATGTCCATATAACGTCTGAGCCTGATCTAGGTGGAGAGTCGTGGGGAACGTTATATACAGAGGGCGAACATGCAGTCGTTGACATATCTGAGGATGACCGCCGTAAGTATGGTGACGATAAACTACAAGATCACTTGTTTTCAGAGAAATCTCACCAGTTTTAGTCAGAAATTAATCACAAAACTACTTAGTTATGTGCAAAAGTTCCATTTTACTGACAAAACTTTGGGTTTGAGGTTGACAGAATCATAAATGTGTGCTAGGTTGGTAAACCTAACAGTAGAAAAACACATTTATTTATTAAGGAGTGTATATGCGAAACTATATGGACCATTTACTTAGCGAAGATATTCGAGAGGCTTTCAGGGCCAGCGAACGTGAAGATGCTATGAAACGTCACCCATCAAACCATGAATCTAAGCGGTTGTCTGGTGATAGCGTAGAGGAGAGTAAGTAATGTCTGGATACGTTAATAGTTCTAAACACAAGATACTCACACGAGAAGAAGAAATAGTTCTCGGTAAAGCAGTTAAAGCAGGGCAAGAGGCCGCTAAAAAACTTAACGAATGTTTTCTTGAGGGAATTCAGTTAGAGTTTGTTGAGCGCAGATCACTAAATGCTGCCGTAAAAGAAGGAAAGCGAGCAAAGGATAACTTTGTTGAGCACAACTTAAGGCTAGCAATGGATACAGCCGCAAAGTATGCTCGTTCGCAAACCCGAATGGAATACGAAGATCTAATACAAGAAGCCACAATTGGCTTAATGCGTGCAGTGGATAAGTTTGATCCAGATAAGGGCTTCAAGTTCTCTACATACGCTACTTGGTGGTGCCGACAGGCGTGTCAAAGGGCGATAGCCAACGCTGGTCGTGCCATACGTCTACCCATGCATGTTGAGGCGGATGTTAGGAAACTGGCAAGTACCCTTGAGGAAATGGACACAATCTGTGGGGAAGGCGGATATAATCGTCATGAACTTGCAGAATACCTTGGTTGGGATACTGATAAACTAGACGATATCTGGCGCCACATGGAAAACACTAGGCTAGAGTCTTTAGACATACCTCTTTCTGAGGATAGTTATGTGTCGCACGCTGATACTTTGGCTGACCCAACTCAATTGGGTGTCGATGAGGTTGGTATACGGCAAAGTTTCGCCCAAGACATACTGCTAGCATTACAGATACTTCCTGAGCGTGAGTTAAAGGTTCTTATGATGCACCACGGTTTAGGTGGCATGCAGTCTCCGATGACTTTACAAGAGATTGGTAACCAGATGGGCCTAACTCGTGAGCGTGTCCGTCAGTTGGAAGCAAAGGCTATTGCTAGGCTACGGCATCCTTCTTCTGGGATTGCTTGGGCGTTTAGCGAAGAGAACCCGGATTTTTAATATGACAAAATCCTACTACTTTCCAAAGTTTGACGGGTATTCGTCTGTTGTTGAGATGTACGACGATGATGCATTTATTGACAACATAAGCGCTCCAGCGCCTGCGGGATTACCCGTTAACTGTTTATTTGATGACTATCTTGAAGATATCTTTCATGAGGAAGACACAGGGCTGGTTCGCAATGGCCTCTATATAAATAGGAGCCATGAAGTATGGCGGGCTGCTAATAAAAAGGTTTTAGATGGGCCACTTGCCCAAAAAGCAATCAGAGATACTCGCTATCCAAAATATAAAGATGGCTTGATGCCTAAAAAGGATAGGCAGAACTTACCTCCGATTGTGGGTGGGCGCAAGAAAAAGGAAGCCCCTCCAAGGTATAGATTTTCTGAAGGGACCTCTTCTTCGGCTTGACATTTGTAAGCACCTGTGATAGTGTGTCAAGCACACGCCCCCATGGCGGAATTGGCATACGCAGGAGACTTAAAATCTCTGGTCTAACGACATGTGGGTTCGAGTCCCACTGGGGGTACAAAAGGAGTAATTATGAACATATTTGTAGTAAATGAAGATCCTTCTGAGGCTGCTGTTGCTTTGTGTGATAAGCATGTTCCTAAGATGATTGTTGAGACAACGCAGATGCTTGTGAGCGCTTTGAGGCGACACGGAGCCGATGATGAGGATGTTCCTCTAACAAAGGCTGGTACTCCTCACAAGGGAGGCTATAAACACCATCCTGCTACGGTTTGGACTGGTGATAGTCGTGGTAATGCTGAGTGGTTGCTTGAGCATGGCTTTGCTTTGTGTGATGAGTTTGAGTTTCGATTCAATAAGACTCATGCTTGCTTTCAGCAACTAGAAAAGGTTAGCCAAGAATTAGAGTGGATTCCTGACGGTGAGATGACGGATGTAGCGTTGTGTGTGGGGGAAGAGTTTCAGAATGGCACTACCCACGCACCTATTGAAGATGCTGTATCTATTTATCGTGACTTTTATCGGTATGATAAGAGTGAGTTTGCTAAGTGGGAGAAGGACCGTCCTGCTCCAGAATGGTGGTTAAATGGCTGACGTTGATGAGATGATTGAACAATTAGAAGAGATGTTAACGATGACTTCTGATCCAGAGCGTTCTTTGTTTTCTGCTGATGAGATTCAGAATGGTTTATTGGATATCTTGAATACTGCATACCAGTTAAAAGATTAGTTGAATG
>MDTC01004119.1_pt1 | contig 12732 bp, 9 predicted proteins | sample 811181 | NCBI WGS metagenome assembly MDTC01 (sample SAMN05326644, study PRJNA326480) | marine metagenome | isolation source: seawater | place: Pacific Ocean: North | collected 2011 | reverse complement strand
TTGGGACCAAATCGACTTCTCTCATTGCCTTGACGGCTAGTACTTCCATTTTAGCACCAGACATCGTTGTAACAAATGGAATGTTCATTTCTACTGCTAGTCTTCTCATCATATTACCATCTCTTACTGCGCCACCAGAGACTGTAGGTACATTCACAATAAATGAAACCTCTCCTTTTCTCATCAAATCTAAGGCATCAGGATGTTTTCTATCATTGATTCTATAGACTGTTGCCACATTTATCCCATTAGAGCGAATAACATCCGCTGTTCCCGGTGTTGCGAACAACGTAAAGCCCATTTCTTCTAGTTGCTTCGCAATAGGAACCAATTCTTCCTTATCCTCATCTCTTACTGTTAGATAAGCCCCTCCTTCTTTCGCAACTGGGATTTCTGTAGCAAGTCTAGCCTTGAGATAAGCAACATCTGCTCTCAAATCAGAGCCATAGACCTCACCTGTAGATTTCATCTCGGGCCCGGGTGCAGGATCAAGTCCTTGCAATTTTATGAATGGGAAGACGGGGGCCTTAACAGCAACATGGCCTGATGTCGCTTGTGGTATATCTTGGTCACTCAACTGGATTCCCAGCGTTACTCTTGCAGCTATCCTCGCCATCGGCACGCCTGTTGCTTTAGCAACAAATGGTACTGTTCTACTACTTCGTGGATTTACTTCTAAACAATACAAATTATCTCCCTGTATTGCAAACTGAATGTTGAAACATCCTTTGATTTTGAGTCCTAAGCCGATTTTCTTTGTTTGCTCTCGAACCTTTTCTAGCATCTCTTTTGGAATATTCTGTGTTGGGATAAAGCAAGTCGAATCTCCAGAGTGAATTCCCGCCTCCTCTAGGTGCTCCATTATCGCTCCAATCAATACTTCATTACCGTCACAAGCAGCGTCAACATCCAATTCAATTGCATGACCTAGGTACTCATCAACTAACAATGGCTTGTCTGGAGCAAGATATGCTTCTTCTAAGTAAGCATTCAATTGTTTTTCATTTGCTAGTATTTCCATACCACGGCCACCGAGGACATATGATGGTCTGATTAGAACAGGGTATCCAATTTCTTCGACTGCTTTTCTGACATCATCACCCGATGTACCAGTAGCACCCCTTGGCATTTGAAGATCGATTCTTTTGGCGAATTCTTCGAACCTTTCTCTATCGCTTGCTTCATCGATTGCATCACAGGTTGTCCCCAAAATCTCGAGCCCTAGGTTGAGTGAGGGGAGACGCTTTTCAAGCGGCAATGCAAGATTGATTGCGGTTTGTCCTCCAAATTGTAGTAGTATACCATGGGCCTGTTCTCTCAGAAGGACTTCTGTTACATATTCTAAGGTAAGAGGCTCGAAATAAAGTCTGTCTGATGTATCGAAATCAGTTGAAACTGTTTCCGGATTATTATTCATCAGTACTGCATCCATACCTGCTTCTCTGATAGCCTTTACAGCATGAACACAGCCATAGTCGAACTCTATTCCCTGACCAATTCTAATTGGTCCAGAACCTATTACAACTTGTCGTTGCTTTACTCTGGATTCTAAATTTGGCAGCGAATCAACACCATTCAGCCCATTCGGTTCATATGTAGAATAATAGTAGGGAGTCTTTGCAGCAAATTCTGCAGCACAGGAGTCTACCATCCTGTATATTGGATGAACTGATTGAGAGTGCCTAGCCTTCATTACGGATTGCTCGTTTCTATCTTCATTGACAGATTTTAATCCGGCAGGAGGGAAACCGCATAGCGCATCTGCAATATGCCCATCACTGAAACCATAACTCTTCCACCTGCGGAATTCCTCTGCTGATACATTGCCTGGCATGCATCCTCGAGCAACAATCTCGCTTTCTATGTCAGCGAGTTTCTTGAAACCGTATAGGAACCACCGTGTAATCCTGGTTATTTCATGGACCCTTTCAACGCTCCACCCTCTCCTAAAAGCATCAATTACGGCACCCATTCTTCGATCTGTAGCAATCCTAAGCCAATCGATTAGGACACCGTCAGGAAGTTGTTCATGAGCTCTTTCAGCCATTCCTTCTCCTTCTGATTCGTCAGCCCTGGTTAGAGGCCTAGGGTGAGGGGACCCTTGCTCTAATGAAGCCCACGCCTTCAGGAATGCTTCCTCAAAGCAGCGCCCTATTGCCATAACTTCTCCTGTTGATTTCATCGAGGTCCCAAGTGTTCTGTCAGCTGTTCTGAATTTATCGAAAGGCCACCTGGGTATCTTTACAACACAATAATCCAAAGTTGGCTCGAATGCGGCGGTTGTCCCTTCCCCCGTTATTGGATTTGGTAATTCATCAAGAGTGTAACCTACTGCAATCTTAGCAGCCATTCTAGCAATTGGATAACCTGTAGCCTTGGATGCCAATGCACTAGATCTGGAAACTCTTGGATTCACCTCAATTACCCTTACCTCTCCTGTTGACTGATTGACTGCAAACTGTACATTACACCCACCTTTGATGTTTAGTTTCCTAATCAGGGATAATGACATATCTCTGAGTTGCATGTGATCTCTATCGGATAGGGATTGAACAGGAGCTACAACTGTGGATTCACCGGTATGAACCCCCATTGGGTCAATGTTTTCCATGGTACAAACTATTGTTGCGTTGTCTGCAGTATCTCTCATTACCTCGTATTCATACTCCTGCCAGCCAAGAATACTCTCTTCAATTAGAACTTGACCTATTCGGCTGTTTCTCAGACCTAGTGTTGCTATTTCAACTAATTCGCCAGTATTCCATGCAGTCCCCCCACCTAGTCCACCCAAAGTAAATGCTGGTCTAATTAAAATCGGCCAACTACCAATCTCATCTGCGGCCGATAAAACCTCCTCCATCGAATTACATGCTATTGCTTCAGATATTGGTAAATCGATTTCAAGGCAGACTTGATTGAATAAATCTCTATCTTCAGCTTTGTCTATTGCATCGAGGTCAGAGCCAATAAGTTCTACTCCTAACTCATCCAAAACACCAGCATGTGCTAACTCACTCGCAATATTTAGCGCAGTTTGGCCACCCATCCCAGCAAGAAGAGCATCTGGTTTTTCAATCTCTAAAATTCTTCTAATCGTGTCTGGCAGTAATGGTTCAATATACACTTTATCAGCCATTTCTGGATCATTTTGAATGGTTGCTGGGTTTGAATTGACTAAGATTACCTTATATCCATCTTCTCGAAGTGCTTGAACTGCTTGAGAACCCGAGAAATCGAACTCTGCTGCTTGGCCGATTTTAATTGGACCTGAACCCAAAACTAAAATCGTCTCCAAATCCTCTCTCCTTGGCATCAATTCCCACCCCCATAGTGTTCATCAACCATATCTCTAAATCTTTCAAACAATGGATAAGCATCGTGGGGACCAGGTGCTGCTTCCGGGTGGAATTGTACTGTGAAAACTGATTTGTTTACTAAATCAAGGCCTTCAACTGTTCTATCATTAGCATTTACAAAACGTACTTTGACCTTTGAACCATGTAAATTTTCTCCTTCTGGAGAACACGCACCAGAAGGATGTGCTGCAAGCATTCCTGCATCGGGATCGGCTACAGCAAAACCATGATTCTGACTTGTAATCCAGACTCTTCCTGATTCTAAATCAACACATGGCTGGTTTGCGCCTCTGTGGCCGTAACGCATCTTGTAAGTTTGCAGGCCACTAGCCAACCCCAGTAGCTGATGGCCTAGGCAAATTCCCATGACTGGCATGTCTGATTTGACGGCTTCAGCAAGTGTATTTCGTGCATTTGTAGCCATGCCCGGATGAGCTGGATCACCGGGTCCGTTTGAGCAGAATAGAGCAGAAATACCGAATGAACTCGCCTGCGTAAAAGAGGTGCTTGGAGGACACCAAACCACCTCAAAATGACAGCATAAACTTCTCAAGATGTTGTATTTTATTCCGCAATCGATAGCAGCAATTCTTGGAAGCGGCTTTCCTAGTTTATCTGTAGCGCCTTCGTTTACAATAACTGGCTGATCTATTGACACCAAATCTACTAAATCTTCCAATTCTGGTGACGTCAAATTACTCAGATGTAACTTAAGCGCCTCCTCGTCTTCTATCGGACCAAAAACGCACAAAACACAACCATGCTCCCTGACTCTGCGTGTTATAGCACGAGTGTCGATCTGTTCGATTCCTGGGACCTGATGATAAGATAGGAATTCTCCTAGACTGGCAATGGAATCTCTGTGGTCAGGGTTTTTCATCGCATGCCTTACTACAACACCCCTTGGCCAAACACCAGCAGATTCACTGGTCCCGTGATGGATACCGTAATTACCAATTAACGGATATGTGAAAGTTAGGACTTGGCCTGCAAATGAAGGGTCTGTTAATGACTCCTGATAACCGGTCATTCCTGTTGTAAATACTAACTCTCCTTCGCCCCATCCTTTTGCGCCAAATAATTCTCCAACAAACCTGCTACCATCAGCCAACAGAAGTACACCTGTGCCAGATGCTTGGTCCGGTATTTCACCACCAGACGCAATGCCATCCGTTGCGTCGAAAAGGGCGATATTGTCTCCAAGAGATGTATCTCCCTTCTGAGACCAGTCCCCTGACATCAAATTTGCTGATTGTATAGGGGGTATAATCATTGGCAAGGGCGATTTGAGGTGACATTTTACAGTAAGCGAATACAATGTAAATAAATTTAACACTAAGTACGTTTAGTAAGTGTTTGCTCACAGAGATTATTCCTCTTCACTTTCATGGACAATTTTTCCATCGTTGGCCCCTTCTATAACAAGCCGTGCATCCGGGAAGGAAATCTCACTTGCAGATTCACCATACCAAGCATCCATGAATAGAGCTAATGCGGCAACCTCAGAATGAGGTTGATTACCCACGGCAATATTATGTTGACACATCTTGAAAACTTCTCCAGGGACTTTAGCTCCACCAACCACTACAACAACTGGTCTGTCTCTCCTTATTTTTGGAATCGCCTTCCTGAAGGGCTCCCCATACATTGTAAGATGAATTGCAGTGCCGCCTTCAGCCACATGTTTTCTAAGAAACTTCATTCCTTTAACGTGCTCAGTATCTAACTTCCCTCCAAACCTATCACTAACTGAATTTAGATTTTCGAACATTGATTTATCCTCATCACCCGACAACAGGAAGCCTGTGGCTCCCATTGCTCTTGCAACCAGAGCTAAATGGGTTGTAATTCGAGGATCTCTACCTCTACGGTAACCAAGACGTAGAATATCAAGTCTGTCGCCCATATTAATGCGAAGAGATTCTGCGTTTCAAGCCTCGGGCTCAGTAACTGCGTCAACTGGTGAAGAATTTTCATCAAGAGAATCAGAATATCCTATGCCTGGATGCTTAGAGATAAATTCCTTTACCCAAACCAATAACCATGCATCGATTAGCAACTTCGCAGCCATGTAAACTGTGATGCAAAGAACGGCTAATCTGAATGTCTTCCACAGTGCGTCTCCTGTTTCAAGATCCCCCGCTAATCCCATGATAGCTGGCTCGAATGTATACAGAACTGCAAGAACAAACATTACACCGCTAACGAGCCCGGGGAATAACTGTCCTAATTCTCTACTAAAATCGGAGAATAGAGAACCTACAAAGACCAAACACGGTGCAAGGATTGTAATCGTTAGGAAGTCTGGCCCAAAAAAGATTGATTCAAATCCTGTCTTTTCATTTACCTGTAAAACCGTCAACCACCAAAATACAGCGTAACCAGCAAATATTCCACCTACAGTCTTAGCCTTAGCATGGATCATTGCAGGGATTGCGCCAATAGATGGTGGTTCTAGTCTTGTAAATATGCTCTCGGCGAATATCATCTTTTCATCGCTCGGCATTACAATGTCATCCGAAGAATCGATATCAGCAGAGGTCTCCAAGACCTCATTATCTCCGGACATGGGTACATCTGTCCCTCCACATGTCATAAAACCTGCCGCAGACAGGAGGTATAACATGGCAGTCTTGGAAGGGGATAGAAAAAACCGACCACTTGTCATGGGTATAATCAATGCCACACCTGATTCATTCCATGAATCTTCAAGAAAGGGGGGTGTAGCAAGGGCCCTAGAGATGATAGATGATGGTGCAAATTGGATTGATATTGGTGGTGAATCAACCAGGCCAGGTGCCACCCCCATATCTATAGAAGAGGAAATAGAAAGAGTTATTCCAATTGTGACTGAAGTATCACAGCATTGCCGCGTTTCGATAGATACACGAAATCATATAGTAGCCAAAAAAGCCCTAGAGGCCGGTGCATCGATGATAAATGACGTAAGTGGATTGAGGAATCAAGAAATGTTTGATCTTGTAATTGAAAGCGGGTGTAGTGTCTGTATCATGCACATGCAAGGTGAGCCCGGTTACATGCAAAAAAATCCAAAATACACCAATGTAGTCGAAGAAGTCCGAGAAAATCTGTTAGAAAAAGCGGACAGATTAGTGGATAACGGTCACCCTATTGAAAAAATATATCTCGATCCCGGAATTGGTTTTGGTAAATTGTTACAACATAATCTTGAGTTGTTGAAAGCCAGTGATTCATTGCGTCCATATTCGATTATGTGGGGTGTCTCGAGAAAATCGATTATTGGAGATATCTGTAATCAACCCTCCACAGAAGGAAGGCTTGCGGGCAGTCTAGCTGTTGCTGCGAAAGCATATGAAAAGAAAATTGACATGATAAGGGTACATGATGTACGTGAGCACGTGGATCTATTTTCGGTATTAGAAGCGATGGAGGATTGAAATGTTCTTGATTTTTGGATCAGATAATCTCTCCATCCGTCTTGCAGATTGGATAGGTGCTAGGTCTAGAGTGCGAATAATTGGGCTTGCTGAAGACTTAGTGCCAATGGAAAATGTAGAAATTGTAGCCTTACCGACTGAAATGGAGTTGCATGAGATGCCACTACCAGATGTTTCTCCAACTGCCATATTGATCCTTGAGGAAATTATCTGTGATGATGACCCTGTTTTTGAGTTGAAGAAAATATGGCCTAATTCCCCAATATTATCGACCTTCGAAATTGAAGGTGCTGAAACAATATCAGTCTCAGACTTAACCGCTACAGCAATTCAGGATAAGCTGCGCTCAATCGACAGGAAGCAAGGGGCGGGAGAGGTTGTGAGGAAATTAACCGAGATAAAACAAGCTGAAGTGTTGATTGTATGCCATGATAACCCGGACCCTGATGCTTTAGCAAGTGCTTTGGCGATGCAACACCTTACTACATCAATGGGACACAGTGCTACGATAATCCATGGCGGAATGATTGAACACCAGCAGAACCGAGCCATGGTCAAGATATTGGATATAGAGATGCGTAAGGTGATATTGGATTGGGAGGTTGAGGATTTGTTAGCAAAATCAGACATTGTGATATGTCTTGATTTTAGTCATCCTGGAGCAAATAATATTCTACCGGAAAAATGCGTTCCACATATTGTAATCGACCACCACCCTAGCGAAACCCGACCAGCTGGAGATGTGATACTAGTTAGGCCTGAATTTGCAGCAACATCATCTCTAATGGCTTCTATAATGATGAATTCCAATGTCGAAATGAATTCTAGGGTTGCTACAGCACTAGCATTTGGTATTCGGACAGATACACTAGGATTCACACGCTCATTCAATGCCGTTGACCTAAGAGCCTTGTCTTGGCTTAGTGCATGGATTGACAACGAATTATTACGTTCATTCGAAAGCCCACCAAGAACCCAAAATGTTCTTTCAATCTTCACAGAAGCACTATCCAATGCTAAATTAGACAATGGTTTGATGTTAGCACCAATATCCCAACTATCCGATAGAGACGCTCTATCGCAAGTCGCTGATTTCTTGTTGCCAACTGAAAATGTAAACATTGTAATTGCCTATGGAGTTAGAATGGGTAAAGTGATACTCTCCGCTAGATCTTCTAGCAGCGAACTGCATCTTGGAAAAATACTGTCAAGTAAATTCGAAAAAGGTAGTGCAGGTGGACATAAATCGGTTGCAGGTGGACAAATACCCTTTGAAGAATTAGACTGTGAAACAGATTCACAGGCCGTTGATAAAATGACGATTATTCTTAGAGAAATTTTTGGAGGCGAGAACTGATGGCTTCACCAATTATTGATGTTGATGAAAATTTGAGACTACTCGGGACTGCTCATGTTGCTACCGCATCAGTCGAAGCTGTAATGGAAAATATCGAGAATTGGAATCCAGAAATAGTTGCAGTGGAACTATGTCAGAGTAGATTTGAAGCATTAACTCAAGAAAGAAGACTGGACAGGGAGGGCTTGCTCAAGGTCATCAAAGAAGGAAAAGCGCCTATGGTTTTGCTTCAATCACTACTAGCTGCAGAGCAGAGAAAGTTAGGAATTGATGAAGGAGAACAACCAGGTGCAGAGTTATTGGCAGCTGTGAATGCTGCAAATGAATATGGCTTGGAAGTTGAGTTAGTAGACAGAGACATTCAGACAACACTTCGGCGAGCATGGAATAAAATGGGGATTAAGGAAAAGTTTGGGCTTATGTGGGCTTTACTTGCTGAAGAAGAGACTGAAGAAGAACTCGAATTAGAAGACATGCTTGCAGATAAGGATCTACTTACTTCATTGATGGAGGAATTAAGACAAGTTTCTCCAGGTGCTGGAGAAGCACTCATAGATGAACGAGATGAATATCTAGCAAGGAAAATATCTGCAATCCGCGGTAATGGAAAAGTCTTGGCAGTTCTAGGTGCTGGTCACTTGGAGGGAGTCAGTAGATTACTTGCAAGTGATATTACAAGCGATAAGCAAAGAATAGACGAATTATCCATTGTTCCAAAAGGAGGGCGTTTAATCAAGTCGATATCGTATGCAATTCCCATTGCTTTAGTTGGCCTTCTAGGGTGGTTTTTCTACAATGGAGATATTGCTGCAATAAAAGAAAACGGCATCTACTGGTTTGCTGGGAATTTTATCGGTGCAGCATTATTTTGTCTTCTTGCAGGTGGTCATCCGATTTCCATCATGGTTGCAGCTCTTGCATCACCAATCACTTCCCTAAATCCAGCATTAGCAGCTGGATGGTTTGCTGGTTACGCACAAATGAAAGTGAAAGAGCCAACAGGGGAGGATTTGACCGAGTTTTTGAAGTTGGACTCTGCAAAATTGTTCTGGACAAATAGAGCAGGTAGGGTTCTATTAGTTACAGCCCTAACGAACTTAGGTTCAATGGCTGGAGCATGGATATCTATGGGGCTTATCGCAGTGGGACTTTGATTGTTTAATCCCTAAAATTAAATTTGCAGCCATAGTACAACAAGCCATGAAGACCGCTGTTGTCACAGGCACAAATCGAGGCATAGGGTTAGAGTTAGTAAAGCAATTACTCGATTCTAACTATATCGTACATGCAACTTATCGAAATGAAGATGATGAGCTTGCTATAATTTCAAACAAAAACCTACACACGCATAGGTTAGATGTAAGAGATGCGGAGGCTCTTTCTGATTTATCGAAGTTGGTTGGTCCGATTGATCTTTTGATAAATAATGCAGGCATATCTGACGGACGATGGTCTTCAATATCTGAAATTGATATGGAACATGCATTGGAAGTTCTGAACGTCAATAGTATCTCACCTGTTCTTGTGACACAAAAACTGCTTCCTAACTTGAAAGATAACGGTAGTTCCACAGTTGTGATGGTTAGCAGTTTAATGGGATCAATTAGTGATTGTTTTAGTGGTAAATCATACGCATACAGAGCATCAAAAACAGCACTCAACATGTTTGCAGTCGCAATGAAAAATGAGTTGGCTGAAATTGGATGTTCGGTACTTATTCTACACCCGGGCTGGGTTGAAACCGATATGGGAGGACCCAACGCTCCATTGAACGTTGTAGAGAGTGTAAATGGAATAATTGCTAGGATTGACGAGCAAAATATGAGCCAGACAGGGCGATATGTTCAATATGATGGCACTCCAATCGAGTGGTAGAATTGTTTCAAATTGATTCAATAACCATCGCGATTCCTTGACCGCCGCCTATGCAGGCAGTAGCAACACCATACTTACCATTACATCTCTTCAATTCATGAGCCAGCGTTAGAACCAATCTTGTGCCGGTTGCAGCAAGTGGATGACCTAGCCCCACTGCACCACCATTCACGTTAACCTTGCTAATATCTAGCCCTAGATCTTTAACGCAGGCAACTGCTTGCCCAGCAAACGCTTCGTTGATTTCCCATCTATCTATCTCTTCTATAGATAATCCTGCCCTCTCAAGCGCTAATTTGCTACTCGGTACAGGCCCGTATGCCATAATCGCAGGTTCTAGTCCTACAATTCCCCAAGAAACTATCTTTGCAAGAGGTTCGTCTCCATCAGCCTTTGCTTTTGATGCAGACTTTATCACTACCGCTGCAGCACCATCTACAACACCGCTAGCATTACCTGCCGTGACTAAACTATCAGGCCCGAAAGCGGTACGTAGCTCTGCCAAGGACTCAGGGGTGCTTCCAAGAACTACGTGATCTTCATCTTTGTAGGTCACATCGTTAACATCTACAATCTCTTGTTCCCAAATTCCTTCTTCGATTGATTTGGCTGTTCTAGAATGCGACATTGCTGCGAATTCGTCAGTTTCTTGACGAGTCACACCTTTACGCTTGCAGATCTCATCGCTTGTCTGCGCCATGAATGAACCACACATACCGTCTAGCAGATTCGTGAAGAGGTAATCTTCCATATCTTTCTCAAGCTCTATACCTGCTCTTGGTGGCCTGGCTAACTTGTATGTGTCGCGCATTCCACGAAGTACATGAGGTGCCTGAGATAGATTTTCCATACCACCAGCGACAACTGTTTGTGCTTCGTTAAGCATAATCATTTGAGCACCAGTTACGATTGATTGTACACCACTTCCACAAATTCTAGAGACTGTTAACATTGGAACCTCTTGAGGAATACCTGCACCTAGACCTGCATGTCTAGCGCCAAAAATTGCCTGGTCGCATGTTTGCAATGCATATCCCATAATCACATGGTCTACACTTTCTGGGGGAGTTGATGTCTTCTGCAATGCACCTTTGATGGCAATTTCTCCCAATTTTAGGGCGCTTACATCTTTTAGAAGACCGCCAGGTTGACCGTCTCCTCTTTTTCCGCCCTGCCATTCACAAAATGGTGTTCTAGCTCCGCCGACAATCACGACATCTTCTGCCATGTCCCTTCCAACCACAATCCGCTTTTCATTTTCACGCTAGGCCGATTAATCCCAATCCGCCCAACATTAGCAGAATTGGCATTACTACCATTTCGAAGCCTGAACGAGACTTTCCAATGTTTGACAATTCAGAGCCCCGCTGTATGGTACACTTTACTCCGGGTGCATCCTCATGCCCCCATACCTCGATTAGACTGTTAGGAATAGTACCATCTAATCCCTCTGCTTGTAATGCTTCAGGTGGCCTAGATACTGTCTGGCCAAGAACATAGACTGGGTTTCCAAGCCTCAATCCATACAAAGTCCAGCGATGCTTTTTCACTCTCGCACCACCAAGCAAACCTGCAACAGCTTGTGCCATCAATTGTTTACCCAGTGTTTGTGCAAATGCTCCATCCCATCTTTTCAAATATTGTCCATAATTTGTTCTCTTGAATGAATGAGTATTGACACGAATCCCTCCTGTGCCATCATGGAGGATGAAAGGACATCCTCCTGAATCTGATCGAATCTTAACCCAGTTGCACTGTTCTCTTGTACCATTGTCAGTCTTTACAGTTCTACATTGATATTGTTCGTATTCCCAATTAAACCCAACCATATTGCCAACGGTCATGTTCGAATTACCATCGACAACAACGGTTAGACATCCCTCATTTACAGGCCTTACTTGTCCCACAAGTTCGGGGTATCCTGCAGGTGCAGACCTAACTAGCGAGGTGGGGGTGTCTATCATTTGTCGCAATAATTTTGCTCTGAAATAACCTACTATTGTAAGGATTAATCCAATAGTGGCGATAATTGCTGGTGGAGCAATTCCACCATCATAGGATTCTTCAGTCATTATAATTCCCGTTAGGACAAGTAAGCAAGTAATTGCAAAGAAAGAGAATACAGCAAACAAAGTAATTGTTGCAGGGGTTGGTGTACCAACTTTGACAGGGTGTTCTGGTAGTGGAGAGCCATCTCCGTGTGCTGAATACCGATTTTGATTATCCCAAGTAGAAGGTCCAGGAGCTGGTAGAATCCAGTCACTTGGGTCTGTTGTAGGTACATATGAGGTCTGCTGCATCCACCAGTTATCTATTGAAAGTCCGCTAGCAGCAGCCTTGGCTTCTAATTCAGAAGGGTCTATTGCTTCTTTTCGAATTCCGTGAAGGCTAGCCTCTAGTGAACCAGGTGATGAAAATGCCATGACCATTAGACCCAGTGCAGCGATTGCTAAACCCAGTATCTCTCCGGTGGCAGTGGATGCAAACCCAACCAATGTGAAAATAAGTCCTATTATCCAGATTAGCCAACCTAGCCAAGTGTATGGCAGATTGATCTTGAATGTCCCGCCATTTAAATCAAGTTGGCTCAAACCCATGCAGTCAACCAAATGATGGCAATAGAAGAATGTTCTCCAATTCAAGACATGCTAGATGGCTTGTGGTCCCAAATCGCCCATGTGCCCGTAGCAGTAGCAACCACTCTTCCCGATTCCGTGAGAATTTT